>Ga0187893_10000385_pt1 | contig 115372 bp, 69 predicted proteins | sample MA1701074metaG_FD_139574 | JGI IMG/M metagenome (GOLD analysis project Ga0187893, IMG submission 139574) | White microbial mat communities from a basaltic lava cave in the Kipuka Kanohina Cave System on the Island of Hawaii, USA - MA170107-4 metaG ...
GGGCGGGGGGGGGGGGGGGGGGGGGGGGGGGAGGGGGGGGGGGGGGGGGGGGGGGGGGGGGGGGGGGGGGGGGGGGGGGGGGGGGGGGGGGGTGAACCGCAGGCCTTCGTGAAAATTCCAAGAAAGTCTGCACGTCGGGTCGGAAACAGGCTCCTAGGATCTGTAGAGGGGAAATACGAAGGCCCGCGATCGATCAGGCGTCAACGGGGCGCGGGGAGGTGGATGATCCTGCCGATGGCATCTTGACGGCTCGGCGTGTGATGGTGAGACTTTCTCAAAGGGTCAGTCGAAGACCCAAGGGTCTTTGGAGGTGCTTCCATGAAGCGTTCGTTCAGCGCTCTCACACCGGCGGCCTTGGTGGCGATGGCGTTTCCGGTGCTTTTCTTGCTGGTGCCGGATGGGTTGCCGTTTGTGTATGCAGTGTGCGGAGGAGGTGCTGGAACTGCCACGAATCCGACCGTCCAATTCTGCAGGTCCTGTGCGGACAACGATCCGCTGGAGAATGACTCCATCACAGTCTCGTCTTGCTCGGTGAGCGGCAGCTACAACTACTGCGCTCTGACCGGTCAGGTCACCTTGAGCATAGCCACGATTGATGCGTGCGATGTGGAGTGGACTGCTAACTGCAGCAATCAAGGAGGTTTCTGTGCGGGCTATCCGTCCTTTGCACTCAGCGGGCCGGCTACGAACCAGACCATATCCCATACGCTTCACTGCAATGGTGATGGTGAAATCATCACTCTCGAACTCCAGGGGAAAGCAAACTGTAAGTGTGCTTCGTCAAATGGAGATACACGAGTGTTTGGCGGTTCCGCCACGTGTGACCGCTCGGGGTGACGGCGAGTAACTGGGCCGCCCAAGCTGTCGCATTGGGAGACGATGGACTGAAGTATGCAGGTTAAGCCTCCGCTCTGGTTTGGGCTCGTGCTTCTGCTAATACTCAGCCCATCGCATGCGAGGGACGAGCCAAACTTCGTTCGAGGAGATTCCGATGTTGATACCGCTCTGAGTCTGAGCGATGTGCTGAGGATCCTCGGTCACCTCTTCTTGTCCGATCCTCCCAAGCTTGACTGTGATGATGCTGCGGATGCCAACGACGACGGCACCGTGAACCTCGTCGACGCGGTTGCGCTTCTCTTTTACCTCTTTGAAGGCGGCGAGCCGCCGCCGGAGCCTTTCACCATCTGCGGGCCAGACCCGACCGAAGATGCACCGACCTGCGAGAGCTTTTGGTACTGTGGAACTGGAATTCTTGTCAATTCGATCGGGATTCGGCTGATTCCCATCCGGGCGGGGGAGTTCATGATGGGTTCCCCCGAGTCGGAGCGCGAGAGAAGAGCGGACGAAAAGCTCCATCCGGTCGAGCTGACCTGTGACTTCTACGTGGGTGAGACTGAGGTCACTCAAGCTCAATACTTCGAAGTCATGGGCGTGAACCCAAGCTGGTTTAACGGCCGCCGAGGCGTGACGGATTACGGAAAAGTGCTCACGCGCGCGGTGGAAACGGTCTCATGGTTTGACGCGAGGAACTTCTGTCGCCGGCTTTCCGAACGTGAGGGGCGACGTTACCGCCTTCCGACGGAGGCGGAGTGGGAATACTGTTGTAGGGCGGGCACGACGACGAGGTTTTGGTTTGGCGACCTTCTCGAATGCCCGATTGATTTTGACGCTTGCACGACGGGCGTTTGTCCCAAGGCTGAACAATTTCTTTATGTTAGGGAATGCGGGTATCAATCGGCAATGCCTGTCGCGTCCAGACCTGCGAATCCTTGGAACCTCTTCGGCGTGCACGGTCTAGTTGCGGAGTGGTGTTACGATTGGTATGGGTCCTACCCAGACTCAAAAGCGACGAACCCCGTAGGGCCGCCCGCGGGATCAACGCGGGTTAATCGGAGTGGGTACTCCGTTGGCGTTGGCGAGGGACTCGCATTGGCACGGTGCGCTCGTAGGTTCAATATTCCACCTTCAACGATTGGTCCTGGCATCGGCTTCAGGGTCATTCTTGAGCTTCCCACCTGCCCCTATCGAGTTCCGACTGAATGAGCACGAAGGAGCACTGAACTGAATGGGATCTACCAGGTCGGGTCTGGTTTGAGCTAGGTCAGGCAACGCGACGTTGGAAGGGGCGAGGGCACGCATGACGCGCTTCCAGTTCACCTTGAACTTCACGATCGTGGTCCTGCTTGTAGGCCTTGCGGCGGGCCTCATCGCAATGCCCCGGTACAACTATGGTCACATGATGGCCCGCGTAGCCAAGGCGGATGCGGAGATCGCGGGGTTGCAGGGAACTGTGGAGAAGCTGAACATCCTCGCGGGCCCGACCGAAGAAAAACGCGCGGCTGTCCTGGGTAACCTCGATTCCATCTCCGCGAAGCTCGGGAAGCTGGATTTGGATTTCGTTGGCGTTCTGGAGCATACTTCCGCAAATTCCGAGAGGATCGAGGGACTGGCGCGGCAGGTCGAAGCAATCGAGAGGATCATGCGCGGGGCCACTTCGGGGGAAACCGAGTCCACTGGTTCCATCGCACGCAGCCCCTTTCGAGAGCCGGACGGAAGACCCGCAGGGCACGAAGCGGCAATCGAGGAGAGACGCCGACGCGACCCGAGGACCCTCGCTCAGTTAGATTTCGATGGCTTCCTCAGGACGGCTTCCGATGAGGGGCTCGTCCCGTCGATCGACGTGACGCGCCTGAGCGACGCTTTGAGGGCGCGGCTCATGGGTTTGTTCAAGTCCTTTCAGACCTGCGTCGATTCGATCAACGCCAGCGAGCAGCTCTTCACGCAGGAGCTTGTCGAGAGAGCGACTCGAACGGGCAGCTTTACCGAGGAGGAGCATGCTGGGAGCAGGGACAGAGATGTGGAAGCCCTGCCTGGTGGCGGGACGGTCTTCGTGAAGTTCCTCGATGGCGGCAGGAGGCGCGTGTTCCGCTTCCCCGGTGAAAGCTACCCGGCGCTCCGAAGCTTCGAGGAGCTGCGCGAGAGGGCTCAAGCGAGCCTCCTGGCCTCGCTCAAGGTGCTTCGAGAAGAGTGAATCGCGGCGATGGGACGATTGCTTCCGTTGGCCGCTGCGCTGATCGGAATTCTCGCACTGCTTGTGCTCTTCGTTCCTTTGCTGAGGGACGCCGGCCTTGCCAAAGGCAACGACACCCTCCTCCACGTCGGCAACGTCGTCGAGTGCGCGTACATCCTCACGGATAGGCTCCCTCCGCTCGACTGGCTGCCGGACATCGCCGGAGGGCGCGGCGGCCCGAATTTCATCTACTACGGCTCCTTGGGCTTCCTCGGCCCGGCGATTCTCGTCAACCTCGGCCTGGGTCCTGTGGACTCTATCCGCATCTGGATTGCGCTCACCATCCTGGTCGGCTTCGCAGCAGGTTTCCTCTGGTGCTCCCAGTTCGGAGGATGGAAGGGCGGCATCGCCGGTGGAGTCCTCTTCGTCTTCGGACCGTACTACTTCTCCCTGCCGTACGCTCGGGGAAGCTATCCGGAGCACCAGGCGTACTCCCTCTACCCGCTCGTCTTCTTTTTCGCGCATCGCTCGGCGACAGCGGCCGGCTGGGGAGCCGTCGCGGGCTTGGCCATCACGCTCTTCCTCGTCGTGGCGATCCACACCCTCTCCTTGCTCATCGTCTTGCCGTTCGTCGCCGTCTATTCCCTCATCGCGGCCGGCATCCAAGGATCGCGATCTCCCCTCTGGAGGTGCGCGGCGGCGCTCGGGCTGGGCGCCGTGCTCCTCGCCCCGTGCCTGGTAGCGCCGCTCTTCGAGAAGGACAAGGTCGCCCTGGGCGAGCAGTTCATGCTCCCGGAAGCGGAACGCCTCTACGCGACGATCGGCGTTCCGTGGCATTCCCTCTTCAACAAGGAAACGCTCGACGACATCGTCTCCCGGTGCGTCCCCGGAAGGGTCCACCTCCTCGCGCTGGCGGCCGCTTTCCTGTCCGCCTGCGTCCTGACCGAGCGCCGGGCGAGGAGGTTCGCCTACTCCGTCATTGCGCTTTCGGTCGTGGCGCTCCTCCTCGTCGAGGAGACCGCCGGAGCGATCTCCGTCAAGGCGTTCCCCCTCCTTGCCTACTTGCAGTTCCCGTGGAGGTTCCTCGGGATCTTCAATCTGTTCTGCGCGGCCGCCTTCGCGTCCTGCTTCTCGAAGGACTCTAGCCTTTCGGAGGGCCGAAAGCTCTTCGCGATGGCGGTCGCTCCGATTCTCTGCGCCGCCGTCTACTTCGGCAACCTGCCAGCGATGGAGGTGGTCCACTTCAAGACCGATGATCGGGGGAACCTCCGCTTCTCGATGACGACGCTCGACCACGAGAACAAGTACATGCCGGCGGGCGCCGTGCTCCCCGCCGAGCCGGCGCCCAAGTTGCTGCTTGAAGTGAGGGATGGCGAGGCGTGGGAGTCTCGAGTCTTGCCGAACGACTTCAGCTACCAGGTCAACCTGAAGTCGCCGCAGCGGGTCAAGTTCCACCAGTACTGGTTCGAGGGCTGGAAGGCGGAGGTCGATGGGCAGGCGGTCCCGATCGAGAAAGAAAAAGCCCTCGGGGTCTGTCTCGTGGAGGTCCCAGCCGGCTCGCACGACATCCGCTTCCACTTCAGCCGGACACCGCGTCACGCGGCCGCCCTCGCCGTGTCGGCAGGCGGCTGGCTCGCGCTGTCGGTCGCTGCGATTCTCGGCCTCGTCCGGCGGCTCGGCGGCCGGAGCTTGAGAGGAAAAGCTCCGGACGAACCAAGAGATCCCCTCGGATGTCGTGACTGAGTTGCCCACCTACCCGTGTCACCGCAACGTCAGAGAGAGCCTCGGCGTCCTCCGCGAAACGGTCGTCTGCTGTTTGGAAAACTGTGAGATATCGAGCGGGTTTCGGGGCGTACGGCGGGACCTGGCCTCACCGTGCAGACTCCTCCCATGGCGTTCGAGCGGAGTTGCGCGTTCATCGAGCGCGATCACGAGGTCATCGAACCCGGTGACGCGTTCATTGCGCGCCGCTCTGCGTTCATCGAACGGCGTGGCGGGGAGTTTGAACGGGTTTGAGAGGCGATCGCAGGGCATTTCAAGAAGACTGCAGGGCGTTGCATGGAGTCTGCACGGCGTTGCATGTGGACTGCAGGGCATTGCATGGAGACTGAACGCCGTTGCGTGGAGACTCCACGGCACTTCACGGCTGTAGTCTCTCATAACGGCTGGACTCGTTTTTGGGGCAGGTCACCAGCATCCAGCGGGTCCGTCTCTGCCGTATTGTCCTCGCGTGCTCACGTTCGTTGAGACTCCGCCCTCACTCGGCTGGTTTCGGAGTACCTTCCGGACGAGGGGTACGTCCGGCTTCAGGATGTACTGGCGTCGAGGCCCGATGCCGTCTTACCCCACCGTCGGCAAGTACCTCGGCGCTCTCCGCGCCTTCGTCGTCTGCTCGAACGCGAAGGCGATCTTGAGGAGCGCCGGCTCGCTGTAGGCCCTGCCGAAGAAGGAGATCCCGACGGGCAGCCCGAAGACTTCTCCCGCGGGGACGGTGATGCTCGGATAGCCGGCCACCGCCGCGGGGGACGAGCTGCCCCCTGTGCCGCGGTTTCCATAGAGGAGATCGATCTTGCCGGCGGGGCCGCCTGAGGGCGCGACGATGGCGTCGAGCCGGTGCTTCTCCATCAAGGCGTCGATCCCCTCCTCGCGCGAGAGGCGCCGGCAGCGATCGAGGGCTTCGAGGTAGGCCTTCTCGGTCAAGGGCCCCTTCTCCTCGGCCTTCAAGAGCGTCTCTTGCCCGAAATAGCGAAGTTCCTTCTCTCGGTTCCGCTCGTTGAAGTCGATGACGTCCTTCAAGCTCTTCACAGGTGCTCCGGGTCCCAGCGAGGCGAGATAACCGCTTAACCCGGCCTTGAACTCGTAGAGCATCACCTGGTGCTCCGCGTCGCCGAACCTCCCGAGCGGAGGATCGTCCGCGGGATCGACCAGCACCGCGCCGCAACGCTTCATCTCCTCCAGCGCGGTCTCGAGAACTTTCTCCCCTCTGCCGCCGGACCGGAAGTACCTCCGGACCACACCGATGCGCGCGCCCCGCAGCCCCTCGGGGTCGAGGAACCGCGTGTAATCGCGATGGGACTTCTCGCGGCTCGCTTCGGTGGCGGGGTCCCGCGGATCCACTCCGGTCAGGGCACCCAATAGGATCGCCGCGTCGGTCACCGTCCGCGCCATCGGGCCCGCGGTGTCCTGACTGTTCGAGATCGGGATGATGCCCGAGCGGCTGACCAGGCCGACGGTGGGCTTCACGCCCACGATGCCGCAGAGCGAGGAGGGAGAGATGATCGAGCCATCGGTCTCGGTGCCGATCGCCGCGGCGCAGAGGCTGGCGGAGACCGCCGCCGCCGAGCCGGAGCTGGAGCCGGATGGGTTTCGGTCGAGGACGTACGGGTTCTTCGTCTGGCCTCCACGGCCGCTCCATCCGCTCGTCGAGCGTTCGCCTCTGAAATTGGCCCACTCGCTGAGGTTGGTTTTGCCCAGGATGACCGCGCCGGCCTCGCGGAGCCTCTCGGCGATGAACGAGTCCCGCAGCGCGATGGAGCCCAGGAGTGCCAGGGACCCGGCCGTCGTCATCATCCGGTCGCCGGTGTCGATGTTGTCCTTCAGAAGGACCGGAACTCCGTGAAGCGGGCCCTGCGGACCCTTCGACTTTCGCTCCTCATCGAGCGCGCGGGCGATGGCGACCGCGTCGGGATTCAACTCGATCACCGAGTTTAGCGCTGGGCCGCTCCGATCGATCTCCGCGATGCGCTTCAGGTACTTTTCGGAGATGGAGACGGCGGTCTCCCGACCGGCCTTCATTTCCGCCTGGATCGCGCCGATCGTCGCCTCCTCGATTGCGAACGGCGGGTCCGGGGGAGCCGGCGGCGCCGTGCCTGTGGAAGACTGCGGCATCGCCCGGGCGCGACCGAGCAGCGCTTGCACGCCGGCGAGCGCGGTCCACTGCAAGAAGCCTCTTCGGTTCATACGCTTGATCATGACCGCCGTAGTCAGGAACGGCGAGGGATCGCGCCCTCGGGGGTCTGCGGCAATCTCTTTACGATGCCCTTCTCCTTCACCAGAGCCTCGATCTCGTCCAACTCCATGGGCAGGAAGTCCGTCAAGACGAGCCAAGTCCGATGATGGAAGCGCATGTCGCGAACCGCTCTCCTTCCTCGTTCCGCGTTCGGCCTTCGAGGTGACCCCATCAACGGAGCGACCATCGGCCAGAAGCGAAACGTCGACGGACTAAGGGCCTCAGGGGAAGTCTCAGCCGCCGCGCCGGGGAAAGTCAAGGGTTGTCTGATCCTGTGCGTGAACTCAGATCCGTGGTCGCCCCCTGGCCGCTGCTTGGCCCGCGGAGGCTTCCTCGGAGAGAGAATGGGTGGATCCAACGCACGTGTCGACCGACCTCGCTGGGCTCGACAGAATCCCCGACCGATCGAAATCAGCATTCCTTACATCGATCTTCCTGGCACTGAACATACAAGGATGGTTCCGCCGGCGGCGCCCCGGCCCAGGGTCAAAGTGGCCCGAATGAGATCGGCACGATAACGGATGCTATGCAAACCCATGCCCTGAGCTCGGTTCTCGATCCCTTCGGGCAGGCCGATGCCGTCGTCCTCCACGGTAAGCGTGATCGCCTTGTTGCATGTGCTCAATCCGATCTTGATCTGCCTCGCTCGCGAATGCCTGATCGCATTGCTGACGGCTTCCTGGGCAATCCGATATAGATGGGTGGCGACTGTGCGATCCTGGGCCTCCAGCGGAAGCGTAGCGGTAAAGACGCACGGGATGCCGGACGCGCGCTCCGTGGCGGCTACGAGGGCCTTGATCGCCGACCCCAGATCGCCTGTATCGAGAACCGAGGGAGCCAGCCCCCGAGAGAGATCACGCGTCAGCGCGACCGCTTGATTGATCTGAGCTGCAATCTGATGAGCATCTGCCGCCTCGGCTTGTGATTTCCCGGCGAGTCTGCGCTCCAATGCCCTGCTCATCATCGCAAGCCCCGTGAGTTGTTGACACAAGCCGTCGTGCAAATCACGACCGACCCGCCGCCTTTCAAGCTCGCTCGCTTCCAGGAATTGTTTCTCCAATCGCATCCGCTCGCTCACGTCCCGAAGCGCCCCGATAACGAACAGCTTGTCCTCCGTCTCGATGGGGCTCAGGCTGATTTCTACCGGAAATTCAGCGCCGTCATTGCGTAACCCCCAGAGATCAAGGCCGATGCCCATGGGCCGGACGCGAGGTTCGCTGAAGAACGTCCTCCGATTGTCAGCGTGGCGGCTCCTGTATCGCTCAGGCATGAGGATCTCGACTGGGCGGCCGTACAGCTCGCTCCGCCGGTACCCAAAAACTCGTTCAACCTGCGAATTGACGAGGACGATCCGGCCATCCGTGTCAACGATGACCATGGCATCAGGCGCCGATTCCAAGAGGCCGCGGAACTTTTCTTCGGTTTTCCGGTGCTCAGCAATCTCCGTCTGCAGAGCCCTGATGGATTTTGCAAGCTCCGTGGTCCGGTTCTGAACACGCTGTTCCAGCTCATCGTTCGCTCGTTGCAACGACTCCCGAATTCTTTGGCGCTCGGCGACCACGACTGCCAGCGCGAGAGCAGTGATACCAACGACCCCAGTAAATGCCTGGAGGAGAAGTAGAGCTTCATTCGGCTCTTCCCACCCGAATGGGCCGCGTTGGTCCAGAGTTCCCAAGTTGGCAACCCCCCACAGGATTGCGACCGCCGTCGCCGTCTCACGAGGTCCAAATCGAAACGCGGCCCACACCAGAGGGGGGATACACATGAATCCCATGAGATGGGTCTTCGCAGCCAACGGCAGCGACCCAACAAAGATGCTCCAGGCCACGAGGATCAACGTAAGTAATTGGTTTCTGTTTAGCGAACTAGGCGCCGGACCTGCGGATCGAGTCGAGACAGCCGAGGCGCTCCCATCCGAGTGGATTCCCACGCTTTTCGTCTCCCTCGCCTCCTCTGGGTGCGGGATGCCATTCGGTCCCACACCGAAACACGAGGAGCCGCATTTCCTGTACTGAACCTAGACATTCTTCCATCGTTCCCCTCATCTCATCTCTTCTCTTCTTACGTGGGGTCTGGGATTTCGCGGAACAGGGCGCGCCGGCCGGCTGAGGAACCGGCCGGCCGCCCTGCGGTTATGGAAGCCTTCGATCAGCTTCCTCAACTCTTGTATGCCGAGCGAGGCCTGAATCCCCTCGCACGGGGTTTTCTCCCATCCCGACCCGGAGCTTCTAGCCGAAGTTGCTCCCGCCGCCCAGTCCGGGTAACGTGAGAGGCGCTGATCGCCCGCTTCGGTGTTCAGGGGTCGCATTCATGAGAGGGAGACAAGTAGATGATCAGGACCCGAGTCCATTCGCTGGCCCTCGCCGCCCTCGGGGCGGGGTTTTTCTGGACCCCTACCCTCCCCGCCGAGTCCCCCTTCATCCGTGGGGAAGCGAACGGGGACGGCCGGCTGGACCTCACCGACGCTGTCGCGATCCTTTTCTACCTTTTCGGCGACACCGGCGGGACGGGCTGTCCCCGCGCCGGCGACGTCGATGACAGCGGGGACCTCGACATCACCGATCCTCTGGCGCTCCTCGGCTACCTTTTCACCGAGGGAGCGGCGCCTCGGGCCCCGTTCCCGGAGTGCGGTACCGATCCCACGGACGACCCTTTGAGCTGCACGGAGCACGTTCCTTGCCTTCAGATCGACCTCGATCCCGTCATCACCGAGTGGACTGTACCTTGGGCCGGCAGCCGCCCGCGCGACCCGTACGCCGGCGGCGACGGCCGAATCTGGTTCGTGGGGCAGACCGGGAATTACCTCGCGTTTCTCGAGCCGGAAGAGGGCGAATTCAAGCGCTTCGATCTTCCCTCGGGGGCCGCTCCGCACAACGTCATCGTCGGTGACCTCGTCTGGTATGCGGGCAACGGCGACGCTCACATCGGGAGCCTCGAACCGGAAAGCGGGAAGTTCATGATCTACTCGATGCCCGATCCCGCCGCCAGCGACCCGCACACGATGGCCTTCGACCGCTCGGGGGACATCTGGTTCACGGTGCAGCAGGGAAACTTCGTGGGGAGGCTGGCCGTCGGGAGCGGTGAGGTCAAGCTGATCCCGGCTCCGACCGGGAACTCCCGGCCTTACGGTCTCGTCATCGATCCGCAGGACCGCCCGTGGTTCGTCGAGTTCGGAACGTACAAGGTCGCGATGGTCGTCCGCGATGACCTCAGCATCCGCGAGTTCCCGCTCAAGCGGACCGCGGCCCGCCCGCGCCGCCTGGAGGCGGCCTCGGACGGCTCCATCTGGTACGTGGACTACGCCCAGGGGTACTTGGGACGTCTCGATCCGACTTCGGGCGAGATCGAGGAGTGGCGCGCTCCCGGAGGCGCCGGCTCGGCGCCCTATGGGATGGCCATCGACTATCGGGATCGCCTCTGGTTCGTGGAGACGGGCTCGAACCCGAACCGGATGGTCGGGTTCAATCCGGCAACCAAGGCGTTTTTCGGCATCACGGCCATCCCAAGCGGCGGGGGCACGGTGAGGCACATGTCCTTTCACGCGCCGTCGCGGTCGATCTGGTTCGGCACCGACGCCGGCACCATCGGCCGAGCGGTCGTCGAGTGAACGCTACGGGCTGCCGCGTGCAATTCCAAAAGTCGGCCTCGATTCTTCTCATCGCCATCTTCAGGCTCACCGGCGTCCGGGGCGCCGAGGGCGATGCCCCGTCCTCCCGCCGGCTAGAGGCTTCCCCCGGCCTCACGGGGATCTCCCTCGCGTGCGTGGACCCGCGCGCTACCGGGTACGCGACGTTCCAGAGCCACAACCAGAAGGTCGTTCAGGCCCGAGGCGAGGTCTTCCTGACCCACATCCGCACCCGCAACGAGGCCTACACCGCCCAGGAGTGGCGGCTTTCGCGCAGCACGGACGGCGGGAAGACCTTCGCGACGGTGTACGAGGCCACGCACGCGACGAACCCGCCCGTCCTCGAGACCGACGGGGAGGATATTTACCTCGCGCGGCCTGACTTCGCCGACGGAAACGCCTATCTCTATCTCTTCCGCCGAGCGGACGGGTTCCGCTCTCCACGGATCACCGCAATTCCCGGCGGGGCGGCGGGGAAATACGCAATGGAGATAGACCGCGCCCGCGGGCAGCTCTACTTCTTTTCGCACAATAACCGCTTCTTCGTGCTCGGCCTCGACGGGGCGGTGCGGTCGTCCGTCGAGCTGCTCGCCCCCGGGCCGAAGGCCGTCCTCCAATATCCGCTCCTCTACCTGGATCGCGGAGGGCGGCTTTCCGCCGCGTGGACCACGCAGGCCCACGGCCGGTATCTATACTGGGACATCCACTTCCTCTCTTCACCCGATGGCGGGAAGGCGTGGAGGAAGATGGACGGCACGCCGGTCGCGCCGCCCGTCGTCGCAGACGAGAGCGGCCCCGCGGACCGGATCACGCTCGATGACGAATTCGAGGCGCACACCTGGCTCTCGAGCTTCTTCGTCCGCGGCGGCAAAGCGCACTTTCTCTACCTTGCGCAGACGCAGCCCCCGCGCCAGCACTGCGTCCGCTACGAGCTGGGGACTGGGCGGAGGGAACGCGACCGTTCTCCGCGTTTCGGCGGAGAGCGGATCTCGCTCCGGAGCTTGGACGGGTACTTCGCGGTTCGCGCGGACCTTCCCGGATCGACGATCTACTGCATTGCGCGCGATGCGGATGAAAGCCGGATCGCCTGCCTCGCCAGCGACGACGATGGAGAAAGCTGGTACGACTACGCGCGGAGCGACCTCGTCGCGAACCCGTACTCCATCGGCGGCTGCCGGGAGATCGGGCCCGACGGCGCGATCCTCGGTTCCTTCACCGAGCTGATCGCTCCCACCACAGATCCGAGCGGCGGCAGCAGGGTGCAATTCTTCCGCATCCAAGGCGGAATCGCGAGCGCCCGAGGGAAGCTCCAGGCCGTCCAAAATGCGGAAGTAAGCGTTCAGCGACCCGGGCGCGCTCCATCGCGGATCAAGCTCCCCCGAGTAGAGCGCTGTGTCCATTCCCGGCCGATTCTGGGCGGCTTATCCGCTCGCCAAGGGCGCGGCGATGAAGCCGACCGCGATCTGAGAATCTCAGCCCCAAGTCGGCATGTTACGCGGCGGCTTATCGCCGCTGAACGGTTACATGCGGAAATAGCCGATGGCGCCCGTTTCGCCGTCGGCTTCAGCGAGGTCCGCGGTCAGCCATCGCAGTTCCGCTACGCCGAGTTCGACGGTCCGTGGAGCCCCTGGCAGGCCTACCGGGAAATTGTCGAAGTCCCCGGCCCGCAGCCGGCGCGATTCCAGCTTCGGAGCCCTCTGGGAGTCGTTTCGAAGGAGCACATCGTCGAAGTGTTCGGGGACCTTTAAGCCATCAGGGAGAGAACGAGAATGCAGACGCCGGCGATCTCGATCGTTTTCTTTGCCGTTGCGGCATTCTTGGGGGCCCTCGGGCAGTTCCTCTACAAATCCGGCGCGGAAGCAGCAGGCGGATCCATCGGCTCTTACGCGCTCAATCCACGCCTCTGGGGCGGCGTCGCCTGCTACACGGCCGTCATGGCACTTTTCGTAGCGGCATTCAAGAAGGGCGGTTCGCTGACCGTTTTATACCCGATCTACGCGAGCACGTTCATCTGGGCGGCCGTGATCGCCCTCCTGGCTTACGGAACACCCATCAAGCCAGTTCACCTGTCGGGCATGGCGCTTCTCGTCGCCGGTATGCTGCTCATGGGGTTCTGATGGGAGAAGCGCAGTACCGGCCGCTCGAACGTCGTCCGATCGAGGCACGCAAGTGGGGTCTGAGTCGGGCTGCGACGCGGTGGCTCGTGCGCAGAGGGATCACGCCCAACACGATTTCGATCGCCGGGATGCTTGCCGGCCTCGGCGCAGGCGCAGCTTTCGTCTCGACATCGATGGTGCCCGCCTTGGTCCGAGGAGCTTGGCTGCTCGGGGCGGCCCTCGTCCAGTTGCGGCTCCTGGCCAACATGCTCGACGGGATGGTGGCGGTCGAGGCCGGAAAAGCCTCTCCAGTGGGGGAGCTGTACAACGAGGTGCCGGATCGCGTGTCGGATGCGGCGGTCCTCATCGGCCTCGGATTCGCCCAGGGAGGACATCCCTACCTCGGCTTTGCGGCCACGATCGCCGCGATTCTCACGGCCTACGTCCGGGCGGCTGGCCGCATCGCCGGAGCCCCGCAGGATTACTGCGGGCCGATGGCGAAGCAGCACCGCATGTTCCTCGTCACCGTGCTGGGAATCTATTCTGGTCTCATGCCGGCCGGATGGCAGCTTCAATGGACAGCGCGCTCGGATCTTGGTCTCTCGTCGGCGATCCTCGTCGCCATCACCCTGGGGAGCCTACTGACCGCGGCAAGGAGACTCCTCCGTTGCAGCCGCGCCCTGAGGCAACGGGTATGACCGCGGAGAGGCTGTTCGGCTTCCACCACGCTTTCGATCACCCCGTGGTTCTCTGGATCACCTTGGGGATCGGCGCGCTCCTGGCACTTACGCCCGCGGCGGTTTTCACTCTGACAGCAACGAAGATCGCCGCACCGCCTTTGGGGGCGGAGCTCTGGCGGCGCTATCTATCCTGGCTGGTGATCGCCCCGCTTCTTGTCGTTCCGGTCTTGCTCGGCGCGGCCTGGACGATCGGCGCAGTGACGGTATTCAGCCTGCTCTGCTTCCGCGAGTATGCGCGGGCTACAGGTCTCTTTCGCGAGAGGACGATCACTCTGACGGTGGTTCTCGGGATCTTCGCAGTGAATCTGGCCGCTCTCGACCACTGGTATGGGCTCTTCGTGGCGCTCTTTCCGCTCTTCGTTGGCCTCATCACGGTCATCACGATCTTCCACGACCGGCCGCAAGGCTTCATCCAGCGTGTGGCGCTTGCCGTCTTCGCGTTCATGCTTTTCGGCTGTGCATTGAGCCACCTCGGGTACATGGCCAACGACTGGGATTATCGCCCTCGACTCCTCCTCGTCCTCTTGGCGGTCCAGATGAACGATGTGTTCGCGTATATCGCCGGCAAGTCCCTTGGCAGGCGAAAGCTGGCGCCCAACACGAGTCCGAGCAAGACGCTCGCCGGCGCCCTCGGCGCCGCGGTCCTCACGACGGCGTTGGTCCTGGCGCTGGGGCCGTACGCCTTCCACGGCACGGTCGTCGCCCGGACGGGGCATCTCGTCCTGCTCGGACTCATCATGAGCATCGTGGGACAGCTCGGGGATCTGACCCTCTCATCGATCAAGCGCGACCTGGGGATCAAAGACATGGCCGCGACGATCCCCGGGCACGGCGGGTTCCTCGACCGGTTCAACAGCCTTCTCTTCGTGGCGCCCGCGGTGTTCCACTACGTGAGCTACTTCGTCGGTTTCGGTCTTGATCAGCCGAAACGGATCATCACGGGGTGAAGGCGGATGGACTGGAACCTGAAGCCGGCGAGAGACCATGGCCTTTCGTTTCGCGAGCGACTGCGCAGCGTCCGCCGCGAGGCCGGCCTCCTGGAGGCGGGGGCACAACTCATCTGGTGGTCCTTCGTCAGAGCTTGCCTGACCGTGTTCCATCGACTGGAGATCAGGGGGCGCGATCACGTTCCGCGGCAGCCGCCGTTCATCCTGGTCTCAAACCACGCGAGCCACCTGGATGCGGCCGTGCTCGCGTCGGCTGTTCCGTTTCACTTGAGGATCAAGGTGTTCCCGATCGCAGCGGGCGACACGTTCTTCGAAACTCCTGCGGTGGCCGCCTTCTCGGCGCTCGTCCTCAACGCACTTCCCATGTGGCGCCGACGGTGTGGCCCGCACGTGATGCAGTCGTTGCGGGAGAGGCTTTTGGACGAGCCTTGCGCCTACCTCGTTTTCCCCGAGGGGACGCGAACGCGCACGGGCGCGATGGGCGGTTTCAGGCCGGGTGTCGGTATGCTCGTCGCGGGAACGAGCGTCCCGGTCGTCCCTTGCAACATCCAAGGGTCGTTCGAGGCGCTGCCGCCGCGGGGCATCTTCCCGCGTTTCAAGAAAGTCCGCCTGACCATCGGGGCGGCTCAGGTTTTCGCCGACGTAGCCGACGACCGCCCCGGCTGGGAGTCGATCGCGCTACGGCTCGAGGCATCCGTCAGGTCCCTCGGGAGCCGCTGAAGAAGGGCGACGGTCTTCAGAACGTGCCTCCCACCGCCGTACAATGTTGCCTCGGTGAGCCGCGGCGAAGGCGGAGCCGAGCCGCCCACCGGAGCCGAGGGGGATCATGCAGCCGGATCCAGAGCCGCACGAGAATCGAAGCGAAAGCGACCCGGTCATAGAAGGTTCTCTCGCCGAAGAGGCACTCGGGACGGACGGAAAGTTCTTCAGGGGGTGTCTCTATCTCTTCTTTCGTCCCTTCGCTTTTTTCAGCGCACTACCGGCGACCGTCCCCACGGGGCTGTTTCTCCTCTGCGTGTGGACTTCTGGGATCGGCGCGTCGATCGATGGCGCCGAGTTGCGATTTTGGATGGGCGGCGCGAAGGGGAGGTTCAACTCCTGGAGCATATTCTGGGGAAGGGCCGCGGTCGCCGGGCTCATCGGCGGGGTGATCTGGACCTATCTGTTCGGCTGGTGGTACCGAATTCGCCTCAAATGGTCGGGAGCCGACGACCCCGATCCCGCTCTCGTGCGATGGGTGTACGTTCTGGCGAACCAAGTCACCGCTCTTCCCATCCTCGCCTGGGCCGCCTTCGGGACACTGTTTTATGCAACTCCAAAGGCCGCGCTGGAGGGCGACTCCTGGTGGGACCTCACCCCCTTTCTCTACGTGCCTTGGTCCTTTTGGTCGTGCTATGCAGCCGCGAGGGCGACGTTTCACGTGAGGCGCGGCGCTGGGATATTCTGGTTCATCCTGTTTCCCGGAGGATTCGTGGGCTTCGCGCTCACCGGCCTGGTAGCGCTCATGTACTTCTCCGGACCGATGCTCACGAATCCCCTTGAGCACAAGAGCGAGGGTATGACCTTTCGGTATCCGTCGAACTGGCAGATCGACGAAAAGGCCGAGGACTATGACCCGGAAGCGAACGTGTCCGTTGAGCCGATCATTCAGGATGCCGTCCTCAGGTTCCAGATCTACGAGTCGGAAGTGGGATTGGAGGAGGAGATGTCCAAGACCCTCGGGAGTTACCGCGAGACCATCCAGGACTGGGTCGAAGAGGAGAGCTTTGTGCCCTGGGCCCGCCTGCGTGGACTCGGTCGGACCGTCCGTGGGAAGATCGAAGGGACCTCCTTCACCCTGCGCGTCTTTCTCGGGAAAACGCCGCAGGGGAACGTCCTCGAGATCCACGAGCTCTGGGAGGACGCCAGCGCCGATAAGGTTTTGAAGGGGTTCGACTTTATCCGAGAGAACTTCCACCTGGGCGTGAGATGGCAAGAATAGACGAATCCCCCGATGGAGCAACTCGCTCCGCGGCCGAAAAGAGGGGCGCATCCTCTGGACGACCGCATCGCGCGTCTCCGGCGTGGAACAGGTCGATCGCTAATTCGAGGTCGTAACGCCGGCGCTCCCGATCTCGAACCGCGCGCGTTCGTCGGGAGTGAAATCGCCCGGTTTCCACTCCTCGGCCGCCGCTACGGGATCGACCGGCCAGATCCTCGCCGTCCCGTCCTGCGATGTGGTCAGGATCCGCCGGCCGTCTGGGCTGAAAGCCGCGGAGACGACCGCGGCCCGGTGTCCCCGCAGAGCCACGATCTCCTTCCCGCTCGAGGCTTCCCACAAGCGCGCGGTGCCGTCCAGCGAGGCCGTCAGGATCACGCTGTCGTCCGGGCTGAAAGATACGGCCGTGACCCCGTCTTCGTGACCCGCCAGGGTCAGAATCGGCTCCCCGCCGGGCGAGCTCCAGAGGCGCGCTGTGCGATCGGCGGAGGCGGTCAAGAATCGCCGGCCATCGCGACTGAAAACACCGTTGACGACGTCTCCGCTGTGGCCGATCAGTTCGCGGAGGTCGCCGGATGTGAACGACCAGAGGCCTGCCGGCTTCTTCTGCGCGAAGATGAAGATGACTTTCCGATCGGGGCTGAAGGTCACCGCCGACCGTTCCTCGCCCGCCGTCGCAGGGAGGATCGCCCGCGGTTTTGTTTCGCCCTTGTCCCACACCCTCACGGTGCCGTTCCGAGTGAGCGTCGCCAGCGAAGCGCCGTCGGGGCTCCAATCCGCCGACTGGATGGAGCTGGTGTGTCCCGCGATCTCGTCAAGCTTCTCGCCGCCGGGGATCGCGCGGATCGTGAGAGGAGGTTCGGACGGAGAGACGAAGAATCGCCGGCCGTCGGGGCTGGGGATCGGCTGTCCTACACCGAGACCTTCCTTCCCAAGCGAGAAGACTTCCTTCCCCGTCTCCATTTGCCAGATCTTCACGGAGAAGTCCCTCGAGCCGGAGAGCAGGTATTCCCCATTGGGAGTGAATCGAAGGGAGCGGATAAAAGGATCATGCCCGTGGAGAATGGAGCGCGTTCTTCCCTTCGAAGTTTCCCAGATCCTGATCGTGCCATCCATGGAACTCGTGGCGGCACAGCGGCCGTCCGGGCTGTAGGCTCCTCGAAAGACGGGAGCCGAGTGTCCGCGGAGGTTCCGGACGCCTCGAGGTCCGTCGCCGAACCAGAGTTTCGCGATTCCATCCGCCGAATACGTCAAGAGCAGGTCGCCGTCCGGGGAGAACGACCCCACCGAGGCGAACGACAGATGCCCTCGGAGGGTAAGGTGTTCCTTCCCCTCCGGAAACGCCCAAACGTGGGCAGCCCGATCGTTCGAGGCGGCGGCAAGCCTGCTCCCGTCGGGACTGAACGTCAGACAACCGAGGTCGGGACACGTTCCCTCGAGCGCGCCGACGGGAGCCCCGGTCTCTGCGTCCCAGATGCGGACCGTGCCGTTCTCATCGCCCGTGACGACACGCTTCTCGTCGGGGGTGAAGCACACCCCCCTGACGGCGCCGCCGTGGGTAAGGCAATGGACCTCGCGACCCGTCCTTCCGTTCCAGACCCGCACGGTGCCGTCGAACGATGCGGTCGCCGCTCGATCGCCTGACGGGCTCCACCGGACATCGGCGATGAAGCTGGTGTGGCCACTCAAGAGAGCGATTTGCGTCCCGCCGCCGGCATCCCAAAGGTACGCCTCACCCGCACGGTACTCCACGTGGTAGGTAAGAAGCCGCAGACCGTCCCGACTGAATCCGGCGCAGCGGATGTGTCGCGACGGATGGCGGAGGACCTGCTCCAGCGCCGCCGTTTCGGATCCGACCTTCCATAGGCGCACGGTGGACTCGTGGGATGCGGTGGCGACGCGAGACCCATCCCCGCTGATCGCCGCCGATTCGATGCCATCTTCGTGGCCGCCGAGAACTGCCAGCGCCGCTCCGGTCTCGGCGTTCCAGATTCGAGCGGTCCGGTCCGACGAGGCGGTCAGGATCCTTCGGCCGTCGGGGAAGAATCCCACCGTGATGACCTGGCCTGCGTGTCCGCGGAGCACCGCCTGCTCCCGGCCGCTCGCGACCTCCCAGATCCGCGCGGTTCCATCCGCGGAGGCGGTGGCCACTCGATCGCCGGCCGGGTTGAACGCGCCATGGTGGATCCCGCCGCCGTGGCCGGAAAATCGCCGGAACTCGCTCGTCGTGGACAGCGCCGCCATGATGGCATTTCTGGCGGCAAGGCCCGGGATCCTGCGCTCTCCCTCAAGGGCCAGAAGGAGAGCGAGGCCCGGGTTCTCGGAAAGGACCGCGGACGATTGGGCGACGAGCCTGAGCCCCTCTGCCCGGGTCAGAGCGCTTTGCTTCTCCGCCAATGCATCATCCTTCGCGTCCTTCTCGCGCCGCACTCGATCGAGGAGAACGAGCGAGATCGCCAGCGCGGTCACCAGGATCAAGAAAACGGAGGAGAGCGAGGTGGCGAGGACGGGGTTCCTTTGCGCCCATCGGCGTAAGCGCAGGAGCGGTCCGGCGGGGCGTGCGAGGATCGTCTCGCTCTCCCGCACGCGGCGCAGATCCTCCGCGAGGTCGATCGCCGTCTGGTAGCGGCGGGAGCGATCCTTCTCGAGAGCTGTCTCAACGACCACTTTCAAATCCCGGGGGATGAAGCGGTTGTCGCGAGTCGGATCGGGCGGCGGTTCCTGGAGGATCTTCCGGTAGATCCTTGGAGCCGTCGGAGCATCAAAGGGCAAGCGCAGCGTCAGAGCTTCGTAGAGCGTGACGCCCAGCGAGTAGACATCGCTCCGGGCGTCGATCCGGCCTCCATCCGTCGAGAGCTGCTCGGGCGACATGTAGGCGGGCGTCCCAAGGAGGTCGCCGGATCGGGTGAGCGTCATGCCTCCCCCGCTCTCGTCGTGGACCAGGCCGAAGTCGAGGAGGACAGGGCTTCCGTCTTCGGTGACCATAATGTTTCCGGGCTTCAAGTCGCGGTGTATGAGCCCGGCCCGGTGCGCGGCGTGGAGCGCCCGCGCCGCCCGCTCGACGAGGCTCAGCGCCCGCGTCACATCCTCCCCCGAGAGCGGAGCGCCCCGTGCACGGGCCTCCCGCCGTTCGGCGATGTCCTCCGCCAACGTTCTTCCTTCCAGGTAACGCATGGCGATGAAGGGGAAACTGTCCGCTATCCCCGCTTCGAAGACGGTGCAGATGCCCGGGTGTTCGAGCTTCGACAGGGCGGCCGCTTCCCGCTGGAAGCGAAGGAGGATCCCCGCGGACGGCGCGGGGCTCGCGCGAAGGAGCTTCAAGGCAACCAGGCGCGGTAGGCGCGTGTCCTCGGCGAGGTACACCTGCCCCTGTCCACCGCGGCCCAGCTCGCGCAGAAGGCGGTAGTGGCCGATGGCTTCTCCGCCGACGCGCTCGCCGATCCGAGGCGCCGCCTGGGCCATGGACTGACCAGCCTCCTCCTCGGAGAGGATTTCGACCTCCCGCTCCACCAGGGCTTCCCGACAATTCCGGCAAGTCGACAGGTGCGCTTCGGCCTCCGCGCGCTCAGCAACGGAAAGCGATTTCCTCGCGTAGCCGTCGATCTCCGCAGCGCTCAAGCACGAGCTCATGCGTCCCATACTAACACGGGGCTCGTCCGGCTTGAGCGACACGGGGGGAGATCGATACATTGGGAGCCCGAACCATGAAACCCTTGGAGTGCGTCGGGAACATCCGCGCCGGAAAGGATGCGCGCCGCGCGGAGGAGGAGCTGTACCGATTCGTGCGGGGTTTCCTTCTCGATCGGCTGCGACCGAGGCTGGAGGGGAGGGTGCGGTCTCGTATGGACCCCGAGGACGTGGTCCAAGAGGCCATGCTGCGCGTCCTTGCCTCGCTGGGCGAGTTCCACTCGACGAGCGAGCGTGCCTTTCAGAGCTGGGTCCTTCGCATCGCGCGCAACCTCATCGCCGATCAGGCCCGCCGGCGCTCGGCCGCTGCCGTGCGGTTCAACGACGGATCGAAGACCGGCGCGGGGCCGCGGGAGTCGCGCCTCCCGTCGCCCCGCCCGCGCGACGAGAGCACCTTCAACCGCCGCGACTGGATCGAGGCGGTCCTCCGGCGGCTCAAGCCGCGCGAGGCGGAAGTCATCCGCCTCCACCGGCTGGAGGGCCGGAGCTTCGCCGCCATCGCCCGAGAGTGGGCGAAGAGCGAGGAGGCCGTCAAGCGGTTCTACAGCCGCTCCTGGGATCGGTTCCGAGACCTCGCGAGCCGCGAAAAGGGGTCCGGCCGCTGAAGCCGCCGCCGCGAGGACGGAGGACGGCGGTCCAGTTCCCGCCGTCTTTCGGGCGGCCGCAGCGGACCCTCGGCCCGACGTCGCGGCTCAACTTCGCCCTTCTCTCCGAAACGCGAAGAAGGTAGAGTCGGACCCCGTTGGGTAGCTGGGATTCGTGCCCGGGATTTGAGGGTCCATAACCCGCCAGGAGGAATCATGAGGTTTTTGGGAGCCGCATTCGTCTTCGTGATCGTCACGCAACTTCACGCCGGTGATTGCAACAAGAACGCGGCCGACGATGCTCAGGACATCGCCGGCGGGACGAGCAAGGACTGCAATGCGGACGGGATTCCCGACGAGTGCCAGCTCACGAACGGCGACTGCAATCGCAACGGGATCCCGGACTCGTGCGACCTGCAGGCCGGAACGAGCAAGGACTGCAACACCAACGACACGCCCGACGAGTGCGATGTCGCCCCGATCATCTCCTTCGGCGCCGCCACGACCTACGCGACGGAGCAAGGGCCGTTCTCGATTCCGGCCGGCGACCTGAACAAGGACGGCCATCTCGACCTGGCGGTCGCCAACCGCGGCTCGGGGAGCGTTTCGGTCTACATGAACCGCGGCGACGGTACGTTCAACGCCAGCGGCATATATGCGACGGAGCTCCTCCCCCACCCGCTCGTCATGACCGACCTCGACGGCGACGGAGACCTCGACCTCGTCGCGGGAAACCGCGGCTCGGCGAGCCTCTCCCTCCTCTTCAACAAGGGCAACGGCACGTTCGAGAACGCGGTGACCCTCCCCGCCGGCAACACGCCGCGCGGGATCGCCGCGAAGGACCTGAACAACGACGGCGCGGTCGATCTTTCGGTCGCCAACCGGGGCGGCGCCAACTTCTCGGTCTTCCTCAACAAGAATAACGGGAAGGGCGAGTTCGCCTTGCCGGTCGACTACCCCGTCGGAGAGCGGCCGATCGCGATCGAAGCGGCCGACCTGAACGGCGACACCAAGATCGACATCGCGGTCTCCTCCGCGGGACTCCGCGGCATCGCCATCTTCCAGGGCGACGGGGCGGGCGCCTTCACGAAGGTGAAGGACTTCGTGACGGGAGACGGCCCCTCGTCGATTGCCCTCTCGGACCTCGACAAGGACGGCGACCTGGACCTCGCGGTCACCTCGGAGGACATCGACCTCATGGCCGTGGTCCTCAACAACGGAGCCTTCGACTTCGCCGCCGCGGTGAGCTACCCGGTCGGGGACCTGCCCGCGTTCGTCGTCGCTGGGGACTTCGACGAGGACCAGAAACTCGACCTCGTGACCGCCAACGAGCGATCGGACAACGTGACCGTGCTCCTGGGCCACGGCGACGGCTCGTTTTCTCCGGCGATCGGCTACTCCGTCGGCGCCCCCGATCCGAACTCGGTTGTCGCCGCGGACCTCGACGGCGACGGCCACCTGGACGTCGCGACCTCGAACGAGCGGGCCAATAACCTCTCGATCCTCTTCGGCACGGGAACGGCCAATTTCAGGACGTCGCGCATGCTCATGGTCGGCAGCAACCCCCAGGGTCTGGCCGCCGCCGATCTCGCGGGCGATGGGCCGCTCGACCTGGTCTCCGTGAACCAGGGCTCGAAGGAGGTCCAGATCGTGCGCGGGCTCGGGAACGGCTCGTTCGAGCTGGGAGCGAAGGCCGCCGCGGGCGAAAAACCGGTCGCGGTCGTCGCCGCGAAATTCAACGATGACGCGCTCGTCGACGTCGCGGTCGTCGACACGACCGGGAAGAACGTCCTCGTCTACCTCCAGGACCGAAGCGGCTCGTTGCTCGATCCGACGGGCTACGCCGTGGGCTCGGATCCGTCGGCGATCGCCGCCGCGGACCTCGACAAGGACCAGAAGATCGACCTCGTCGTGGCCAACAGCGCCGCGTTCGGCGGCCAGGCGAGCGTTTCGATCCTCTATGGAAGGGGAGACGGCACGTTCGAAGCGGCCGACACCGAGTCCACCAACGAGGGGACCTCGGCCGTCGCGCTCGCCGACTTCACCGGCGACGGCACGCCGGACATCGTCGTCGCGAACGAGCTCGCCAACAACGTGCAGGTCTTCATGAACGAGAACGGCCGCGAATTCGAGCCGCCCGACCCCTATCCGGTCGGAACGAACCCGCGCGGCGTGGCCCTGGCCGATCTGAACGGCGACGCGAAGCCGGACATCGCGGTCATGAACTCGACCTCCGGCGACGTCTCGGTGCTGATCAACAACGGGAACGAGACGTTCGCCGGCGCCGTCTCGTACTCGGGGGCCGTCAGCGGAAACTCGATCGTCGCCGCCGACGTGGACGGCGACGGCGACATGGACCTCGTGACGGGAAGCATCGTCGTCTTCCTGAACGACGGCACGGGAAAGTTCGGCGCTCCCTTCGTCTTCCCGGTCGATGGCGTGTCGATCTCCGCCGTCTCGGGCGACTTCAACGGCGACGGCAAGGTCGATTTCGCCGCCGCGACGGGCGCCTGGGTCTCCCTCCGCTTCAACGCCACGAGGCCGGCGGTCGCGACCGACTCGAACCACGACGGGACGCTCGATTCCTGTCAGGGAGGCGCTCCGTACCGCCGCGGCGACGTCAACGGCGACCGGACCATGGACCTCAGCGACAGCGTCGCGGTCCTCAACTTCCTCTACCTGGGCGGACAGGCCCCCACGTGCCCCGATGCGGCCGACGCCGATGACAGCGGCACGCTGGATATCACCGACCCGATCCGAATCCTCAACAGGCTCTTCCTGGGCGACCCGCCGCTGCCGGCGCCGGGCGCGGAGAGCTGCGGACCGGATCCCTCGGCCGACGACCCGCTGCCGAACTGCAACTACGAATGTTGATCCGGAGCGTTCGCCGGCGGACGAAGGATTGAGCGCCGCGTAGATCGGAGACCGACCTTGTCGAGAGCCGCCCCAGTCGGTCGGATCCTGGCGTTGGCGGCCTTCGCCATGCTCCACGCCCCGACGGCGCGGCCGGAGACGCTCTACGTGGCTCCGGGGGGCGACGACGGCTGGTCGGGAAGGATCCCCGCTCCGGACCCATCGAAGAAGGACGGGCCGCTGGCGTCGCTCACGGGAGCGCGGAACGCGATCCGCCGGCTCAAGGGAGCGGGCCCGCTTCGCGGGCCCACGGAGGTGATCGTCCGGGCGGGGACCTACCGGATCGCCGAACCGTTCGTCCTCGAGCCCGAGGACTCGGGCACGAAGGAGGCCCCCATCACGTATCGGGGAGAGGGGCCCGAGCGGCCCGTCGTCTCGGGCGGGCGCGTCGTGCGTGGATGGCGGCGCGAGGGCCGCCTCTGGGTGGCCGCCGTGCCCGAAGCGCGCGGCGGCCCCGGGTTCAGCGCCCTCTGGGTGAACGGCGAGCGGCGCACGAAGGCACGGGAGCCCGATGACGTGTACTTCTTCACCCGCGGGAAGGCCGCGCCCGCGAAGGACGCGGCGACCGGGAAGGACGTTCCGCGCGAACGGCTCGCCTTCTCGTACGATGGGGATGAAATCCGGCCTTGGCGCGACCTCGACGGCGTCGCCGTGGTCGCCTATCACTCCTGGGAGACGTCGCTCCATCGGATCGCCTCCATCGAGGCCGACTCGCGCACCGTGGTCTTCACGGGGCCGGCTCCCTGGCCCTTCGAGAACTGGGGCCCCCGCCAGCGCTACCGCGTCGAAGGCTCCCGCGAGTTCCTGGATTCTCCGGGCGAGTGGCACTTCGACGCGAAGTCGGGTCTTCTCTCCTATCTGCCGCTCGAAGGAGAGGACTTCGAGAGGGCCGAAACCGTCGTGCCGGTCGCGAAGCAGCTCGTCCTCCTCTCCGGCGACCCGGCGGCGGGAAAGTTCATCGAGCACGTGAACTTCGCCGACCTGCGCCTCCTCCACACGGACTGGACCCTTCCGCCCGAAGGACACGCCGACTCCCAGGCCGCGGCTTCGATCCCGGGTGCGCTTCAAGCCATCGGAGCGAGACGCTGCGCGCTCCGCCGCGTCGAGATCGGCGCGGTCGCCACCTATGGAGTCTGGCTCCGAGCTGGATCGAAGGAGATCCGGATCGAGGAGTGCGAGATCCACGACCTCGGGGCGGGCGGCGTGCGGATCGGGGAGACGAGAGACGCGCGGAAGGAGGACGAGACCGTCGAGCGGAACTCCGTCCACAACTCCTTCATCCACGACGGATCGAAGATCTTCTCCGGCGCCGTCGGCCTCTGGATCGGCCGATCGAGCCACAACGCGGTCACCCGCTCCGAGATCTGCGACTTCGACTACACCGGCGTCTCCATCGGCTGGAGCTGGGGATACAGCCCCTCTTCTGCCCACCACAACCTCATCGAGGGAAACCGAATCCACCACCTCGGCCGGGGCGTCATGAACGACCTCGGCGCGATCTACACGCTGGGGATCTCGCCGGGCACCGTCGAGCGGCTGAACCTCATGCACGACTGCTATTCCTACGTCTTCGGCGGCTGGGGCGTCTACACCGACGAAGGAAGCACCGGGATCCTCATCGAGCAGAACATCGTCTACAACACCTCGAGCGGCTGCTTCCACCAGCACTACGGGAAGGAGAACGTGCTCCGGAACAACGTCTTCGCCTTCGGAAAAGAGGGCGTCCTGCGCCGCTCGCGCGAGGAGGACCACGCGTCGTTCACCTTCGAGCGGAACGTCGTGCTCTCGAAGGGCACGCCGTTCCACATCTCGGAATGGTCGAACGGCCGCTACGAGATCGACCGGAACCTCTACTGGGACTATGCCTCGAAAGAACCGCGGTTCTTCGGGATGCCCTTCGCGGACTGGCAGGCGAAAGGGCGCGACCGCCGCTCGTCCGTGGCCGACCCGCTGTGCGAGGAACCCGAACGCTTCGATTTCAGGCTCAAGGCCGGCTCGCCGGCCCTCTCGATCGGCTTCGAGCCGATCGACACGACCCGGATCGGGCTCACGGGCGACCCGGACTGGGTCCAGAAGCCCCGAAAGCTCGTGCGAAAGAAGTAGGCATCGATCCCGACGTTGCCAATGCCGCCATGATGAAGTTTCACCACAGGGGCACCTTCCTTTCCACGCATCGAGTTCACGACGACGGACGGATAGCTCTTAGGAAGCCAGGAAGCCAGGAATTGAAACGCCGGTCTTTTCCTGGATTCCTGGATTTCTAAGAGCCTCTTTCGCGTTGGAGACGCCGGCGCTCGAAGCCTTGCCGCGGCGATCCTGGCGCGTTGGCGGTCCATCGCCGCGTGGCCCGGGACGCTTGGGGCAAACTCCATGCCAATGCGGATCGGCGCCGTGGCGATTCGGAAATGCTCCGCGGCGATGCGGATATTTGCTACGGCGATGCGGACGGGCGCCATGGCGATGCGGACTCCGGCCACGGCGATGCGGACCCGAGCCGTGGCGATGCGGACCCGAGCCATGGCGATGCGGACTCCCGCCATGGCGATGCGGACTCCCGCCATGGCGATGCGGACTCCCGCCATGGCGACGCGGACTTCTGCCACGGCGACGCGGGCCGGAGCTATGGCGACCCGGATTCCTGCTACGGCGGCGCGGATCCGAGCCATGGCGACGCGGACTTCTGCCATGGCGATGCGGACTTCTGCCACGGCGACGCGGGCCGGCGCCATGGCCATGCGGACCGGAGCTATGGCGACGCGGATTCCCGAAGTGGCGACGCGGGGCTGCGCTATGGGAATGCGGATTCCTGCTACGGCGATGGAGTTTTCCGCCATGGCCTCGCGGGCGGCCTCCATGGCCCTGCGGCGCTCCCGCTGGGGGGCGGAGAGTCCGCGCTCGTTCGCTTCCTGGATTAGGGCCTCTCCGGAGCGCTCCGTGATGGAGCCGCGACGGAACCCGGGGCCGAATTCTCGCCGGTTTCCTCGTTACCTGGGCCGCCGGACTGCACCTATCCACGGACTGCGCCTATCCAGCGGCTCCCTCTAGAACGCCGCCGGCCGCGTGCCTTCGGGGCGAGCCGGTGAGGGCGAATCCGGAGGCCGGCGGAACATCGGCGCGGCAACGTCACGACGAAACGGAGGCGTACCTTGACCCCGCAGAAACCAGCTCCTCGTGCGAAGACGAACTCGCTGATGAACCTTCGGTTGCCCGCTCTGTTCTTCCTGCTCGCCTCGGCGGGGATCCGGAACGAAACGCCCGGCGCCGAAGATCCATTCCGCTTCACGGCGGTGCCCGTCTGGCGCGGGTCGTTGCGGGCCACCGGAGACGGGTCGGGTTCAGGGGCCTTCGGCGAGGCGACCTTCACATGGGAAACGCATGTCTCCCTCGACGTGCGGCTCGACCTCAAAACCGCCCTGCCCGGCCAGCCGATCAATGTCGAATGGAGGGACTGTCCCTCTCGGTATTCCGCCTCGTACTCGAGCACCGTGAAATGGAACTGCCCCGCTTCGATCGGCGGAACCACGGACGTGAAAGGCTCCGCGACCGAGCTTTCCTGGAGCGGTAGCTTGAACCACAACGATTGCGTCAGCCTCTCCGTTGGCGGTTCCCTTGACGCGATCGAGATGGGGATGTTCTCGAACTTCATGCATTTCGTGGGGACCTCGCAGAACTTCAACTACGACTGCGCGGGCCGCAACTCCGATCAGGAAGAAGGGATCTTCGCCGCGTTGCCCGACGAGGCCGAGCGGCGCCTCAGGTCTCTTCCTCTGCCCGATACGGGGCTCAAGATCGTCGCGGACTGGAGCTTCGTCGCCGATACCCTCGTCGGCAGTGCCGGGGGCCAGCCGGTCCACTGGAACGTTAGAGTCGAGCTCTCCGGCGACGCGGAGGAGGACGAGCTCATCGTCGAGCCGCTCGACCAGTACGAGACGTGGATTCCCGAGGCGAAGCAGGACGAGGAGACCCCTGCCAACGAGCTGGGCTTCGTGGCCCGCCTCCGGAACAAAGGCGGAGGCTTCCCTTCTCAGAGGGCCAAGTTCTTCCGCTTCGAGCTGGTCGACACGTCCGCGGTTCCCGGGGTCTGCATGAACTACCCGGCAGGGGCGGGGGCGGTCTCGGCCCCCGACCTCCAGTTCACGCCCGAACGGAACACCCAGGGGTGGAAGCCGTTCGCCGGCCACGGGCAGAAGATCGAGTCCACGGATGGGGAGCACTTCGAATCGTTCCCCGCGATCATCAGCTCCTTCGATTGGGGAGCCACGGCCGAGCTGAAGGTGACGGCGGTGATGCCGAACGGGGATGAGGTCGTCGGGCACCTCGAAGGGGAGCCGGAGGGGACGTGGATCCCCATCCCTCGGCGCCAGAAGGGATCGAAGATCGCCGACGCGTGGAAAAAGCAGAACGACGCCGCAGGGCTGGCCGATGACGACGACGGCGAGAAGGAGCCGAAGGGCGACGGCCACTCGGGCGACGGTCTGACGCTCTACGAGGAGTATCGGGGGTTCTACGCCCGCGACGACAACCAGCACCAGGTTGGCAAGCCGAGGCAAAAAGACTTCTTCATCTGGAACTGGACGGGAAAGGAGAGCGGGATCGGGCTCTTCGCCAGCCTCTCCGGTCTCAACGTCCACGCGCGGCTGAAGGGAAATCAGATGCGCCAGGACCGGGTCATCAACTTCAACCACTCGGGCGATGAGCCGCATCGGGTGGACCAGCACGCCATCATCCTCCTCGGAGGGGGGCTGGGATCCGGACCGCTCGGCGAGGCCAACGGCGGGCCGGGCCTCCCGCGCGAGGTCTCGACGGTCGTCATCAACTCCTCCGTTCTCCCTTCCGGGCCGAACTCTCTCGTCACGGTCGCCTCGCGGTCGGACAAGATCGTGGCGCACGAGCTGTTCCACGCGACGAACGTCTGGCATCACGGAACGGGAGACCTCCGCCGGCTCGGCTGGAAGGCCGCGCGGGAGAACGGCCTCCTCGTCTACCAGGAGAACGGCGAGACGGTGTTCGTCGTCCACGAGGGGAGCGGAAGAGCCGTCACGCCCGACGACGAGAACGACGACATGACGGTCTGGTTCGGCGTCGATCAAGGGGAGCATTCGGGGAACCAGGACTGCGTCCTTCGCTACAGTTTCGCCACGGCCTATCGCGAGCGGCCGCCGAGCATCCTCGATCTGCGGTTCTACATCGGAGCAGGGAGCGAGCCGGATGGCTTCGATCTCTGCGACTCGAAGGATGGCACGGGCGTCAACGGCGGCGGGCACCAGCCCCAATCGCGGTACAGCCACGCGGGACGGGGCTGCTGCTCCCACCAGATCTGCGTGGACGATGCCGAGACCCACTCGGGCGGCTCGGCCGCCCCTCGCGACTGTCCGGCGCCGGCCGGAGGTGAGGAGGAGGACTCGACGGACCGGACGGCGATCGCCGCCGGTGGAGGAGCGGAGGACCCGTCGCCCTCGGTCTCGCTGTCGGCGGATGGGGAGGTCGACGTCGACATCCGCCGCGGCTGGCCCGTTTTCCTCGAGGTCGAGATGGTCCACTCGGCCTCCTTCCAGGCCCGACCCACGGCCCCCGACCTCATCATCTCCCCCGCCGGAGGGGACTGGAGCGGGGCGATTCGCTTCTCGGTGAAGAACGAGGCGGGAGCCGAGGTCCCGCTGGCGTTCCTGCCCCAAGGACCGGCGGCCGGCCCGATCACGCTGCATCCCGAGAACGTCGCCACGGCCCGTTACTGGATCCTCCCCGAGGAGTCGATGCGTCTAGCGGCGGGCTCCTACGAGCTCCGGGTGACGCTCGACACCGCATCGTCGACCGGCGGATGGATCGGCACGGCGACGTCCGAGCGCGTCCGGGTCCGCGCCGCGAACGAGCCGGCCCCGCTCCCGCCGGAGACCGAGGCGCTGAAGCTCCTCCGCTTCGCCCGTTTCCACCTCTGGCGCGGCGAGCTCGACGCCGCCGGCGCGGCGCTCGACGAGCTGGGGGGCAAGTCCCCCGAGTCCATCGAGGGCTTCCTCCTCCGAGGGGGCCTCTTCGAGGCTCGCGGAAAGGACCGGGAGGCTTTGTCGGCCTACGAATCGGCCCTCGACCTCTTCGAGGCGAAGGCTCCGGACGCCCAGGAGCCGCCCGTGGAGCTGCTCGCCGCGTACCAGACCGTCCAGACGAGAATCATCGAGCGGAAGCTCCCGGTCGAGACGATCCGATTCCGCCGGGGAGATTTCACCGGCGACGGACAGCTCGATATCAGCGATCCCGTGGCCGTCCTCGGCTACCTCTTCCTCGGAGCGACCCCCGATCCCGAGTGCGCCGCCAGCGCCGACGGCAACGCGGACCTCAACATCGACCTCACCGACGCCGTGTACCTCCTCGGATACCTCTTCCTCGGCTCCGACGAGCCGCCGCCTCCGTTCCCCGGATGCGGAGAGGATCCCGCGGCGGGTGGACCGGCATGCAAGCGGTCGTTCGGCTGCGTTCCGTGAGGGTTGGTCGCTGAAGCGATCCGGCGTTCCCTTCACCGGCACTCGCCCCGGCACGCGCCGAGCGCGTCGGGGGAGGGATCGCGCCCGCAGGTCAGCGGGCCGGGCGAAGCCGGTTCCGTACCGCCGAGGAAGAGGTAGCCCAGGGTGCGGATCGCGTCGGTGATCTCCAGCTCGCCGTTGTCGTCGGCGTCGGCGGCGTCCGGACACGGAACCGCCTCTCCTCCCAGGAAGAGGTAGGCGAGCGTGGCGATCACGTCGGTGATCTCTCCCGAGCCGTTCCCATCCGTGTCGCCGCGGCGGAAGGATCCGGCCGAACCGCACTTCACGCGGCAGGATTTCGAGGCGCCGATCCGGCCGTGGATCTCGTAGACCGGCTCGCCCCCGCCCGCGAAGCGGTCGATGTACCTCGTCGTCGCGCCCGGGAGCGTGGCGAGCATCGCGCCATCCCGGAAGAGCGTGAGCTCGTCGTAGAGGGCCGGGTTCGTCCAGCTCAGGCCGACCGCGGGAAGGCTCCCGCCGCCCGCCATCGGCACCTCCACGTCGGCGCAGGCGAACCCGAGCGGCTCCGGAGCCCCGAAGAAGCACTCGCGCGAGTCGTTCGAGCGGTCCCGATCGACCGGGTTCGGCGACAGCTCGGCCACGAGGCGCACCGGGTCGAGGGGCATCTCGAGCCGGCCGAACTCGATGCTCGCCGACTGGCCGGGATCGAGGACCTCGAGGCCCTCCTCGGTCTCGACGGTCTCCGTGCCGTCGGCGCGGCGGTAGACGATCCGGACTCCCGTGACGCTCCGGCCGTCCCGATCCATGGGCGAGCTGGCGAGGCCGCGGTTCTGGACATCCACGCGAGCCTTCACGAAGGCTCCCGCCCCGGGGAAACGGTTCGAGAGCGTGCAAGCGGTGATCGCCAGGTCCGGCTCGAGCTTCACGATCGCCGACTCGTAGCCCTCGTCCTCGAGCGGAAGGCCTCCACCTCCAGCGCCGATCGTCGCCGGGCCGCCCTTCAGGTTCAACGTGGCGAGCCCCCCGGCGAAGACCGCGCCGGTGACGTTCGTGTGGGTGCGGTCGTCGCTCGTGAGGCGGACCGCGGGCGCGGGAGCGAGGGCGCCCGCGGGAAGCGCCGCCACCACGACGTTCCCCGAGGCGGCGCGCGTGCCCACCGGTCCGGTCTCCTGGAACATCACCCAGTCGGGGTTTCGGAACTTGAGGAAGTCTCCCGGGCCGACCTCGATCGGGTTCAGGAGCATCTGCGTCGTGTAGCGCCCCGCGATCTGCTCGCCGCAGTAGCCGTGGATGCGCTGGGGAGGCCCGAAGATTCCCCCCTTCAGACGGCACACGTAGACGAACCGGTTCGACCCAGCGAGGCCCGAGTCCCACTCCTCCGCGCCCTTCGAGAGCGCGTTGAAGGCGAGGAGCCCCTCGCCGTCCCCCTTAAGCGCGATCGACGGCTCGAGGACTCCGGGATAGTCGTCGGGGATCGCGAGCACCGGCTGGGGGGCGCTCCATCCGTCCGTGGACCGCTTCCAGACCGAGTGGACGAGGCGCCGGCGGTTGGACGTGGTCAGGTCCTTGTGGACGGTGTCGTTCAGCCAGACGCAGTACGCCTCGCGCCCGCTCGGCGAGAACGCGATCGCGGGCTCGGCGTTGATGCCCGGGCCCGAGATCTTCCGGGGAGCGTCCAGGACGCCGTTCCAGCCCACGCGGCGCGTGTAGATCGCCGTCCGCTCCAACTGGGGCCGGATGCGGGTCTGCGCATCATGCCTCACGGGTATCCCGCCTCCGAGCGTGACGTCAGGGAGGTAGTAGGTGATCGGGCTCGCCTCCTCGATGAGGAACTCCCTCGTCTCGTAGCGCACCCAGGCGGCGATCGCGTCGCCGCTCTCGTTGTCGCCCGCGATCGCGGGGGCGCCGTCGGCTCGCCGGTCCGGAGGAAGGACCTCGCCGGTCGGATCGGTGATCCGCACGGAGGAGAGTAGCGCGCCCCTTCCGCTTCCGTCGAACTGCGTCAGGACGATCTCCTCCTGCGCCTTGAGCTCGTTCAGCTCCTCGCGTGTGGGGACGTGGCCGGCGGGGAAGGGGAGCGTCAAGCTTGATTCTTTCTCGAAGTTCTTCGTCGAGAGGACGAGCGCTCGGTCGTTCGAGATCCAAGCCGCCGCGTTGGTGAAGGGGCCCGGCCCGCTCAAAGGGGAGAGCGAGTCGATCGCCACATCCCGCGATTCGGTCCTGCTCGTCTCGGGGTCGAAGGCCTTCTGCTCGGCGACCATTCGCTGCACCTTCTTCACGTAATAGAGACTCAAAACCCTCAGGCGGTCCGGCGAGACCGCGATGACCGGGTTCGTGAGAGTCTGGTAGATCTGATGGAAGTCTCGTTCCACGCCGCCCTGCCCGCTTGCGCCGCCGCGGGGAGAGGCGATGACGCCTTCGGATAAAGGAGCCGGCAACGGCGAGGCCGGGTCGAGCCCTCCACCTCCGCCCAGAGGCAGCGTGTAATCGATGAGCGTGTCGTCAAAGAACGTCAGGTCGGGTGTCGGCGCGCAGAGAAACCACATCAGGCACACTTCCCCCGAGAGGCCCGCGCTCATCTTGAGGAAGAGGCGCAGCGCGGCCTCGGGGATCTCGTTCCGGGCTCCGACGTGCACCCGAAAGAGCGCGTTTGCATCGGCGTGGACCGAGAGGGCGTAGGAGACGATCCCGAAGAGGATGTCGGTCCGGAGAGTGGCGGGGAGGGAGACCCCGAGCTGCGTGTCGAGGTCGAAATGGCTCTGGAAGTAATCTCCCCCCGCGCGCGCCTCGAAGGGAGCGAGCTTCGCTCCGAAGTCCGAGCTGATGTTGAAGTCGAAGCCGAGGCTCATCTCACCCCAGATCGTCACCGGGATGATGATGATCACGCCCGTCCAGAGGATCGACTTGAAGATCGGGTGCTGGAAGTGGTGCTCGAAGAGCGTCCGCCGGTCTTTCCACTCCCAGACGGTCGAGAGCGAAGGGACGGCCCCCGGGACGCCCTCGGCGGCCTTGGAGATGGGCGAGCCGTCCATGAGGTTGCCCATGATCTCTCCCCCCAGGTTGGCGAGGGCCGCTTTCGGCTCGAAGTGGCCTCCGTTGACGATCTCGAGGGTGGTGTTGAAGCCGGACGCCACCTCGGACGGCAGCTCGGGCATTCTCCCGGGGATGAGGTCGATCAGGAACTTGGCCGGGTTCGTGTTCTGGATGCCGGTGAACGTCTTCTGGAGCTCCTGCGAGGACTGGACCACGAACTGGTAGGAGCTGTTCTGGGGAGAATGAGTCCCGGTCCAGTTGATGTGGAGGAGGGACTCGGGGCGATTCTGGAGGATCATGGGCTTCTCGCTCACGCGACGCCAGGTATCGCTCACGCCTTCCGGACCTCGACCCGGTCGGGCGTATCGGACCGTCATCGCCTCCAGATAGACGGGATGGTTGCAGTTCTGGAGGATGTTCACCGCCGCGTCCCGGATCGGCGGCACCTTGTCGAAGTTCACCTTCAACTGAAAGAACTTGGGCCCGGTCGTGGCCTTCGGGCAGAGGTCGAGGACCCCGTCGGGCTGCTTCGAGATGTCGTAGACCTCTCGGCCGTCTTCCGTCGCCAGGCGGAAGCTGAGGTTTTCCTTGAGAGGAATCTCACAGTTGTCCGCCTGCCCCGGACAGCACTCGAACGGGACCACGAAGACGCGGAACTTCTCGATGTGGTTCGGCGCCGCCGTCTGCCCCGGCCGCATCGCCTCGGCGAGCCCGACCACCGCGAAGACTCCGCCCGGATCGGGATTGGGGTTTATGCAGGAGTAGTAGGGGGAGTTGCACTCGAAGCGGCTCGGCTCGGTGGCGACTTCCATAGCCCGCTTCACTGCGCGGCCGCAGTACGGATCCAGCGCCGTCACTTCCACCTCGAAGCACCCGAGCTGCGGCACGGGGAGGAAGGCGGCATTCGAGCCGGGTGTATCCGTCTCGACCGGTTGCTCCCCGGTGCGCACCGCCCAGTGGAAGTCGAAGGGAAGGGGGGATGTCGGCCGTTCCTTCGTCAGGTAGTGGGGCTGGTTCTGCTCGTCCAGCCAGTACCCGAGCGCGACGAACTGGACGGTGTTGGAGTCGGCGAGCTGAACGGCGTCGACGCGCTCGATGACGGGCAGCGTCGTCTTCCCCGTGAGGTCGGTCACCTTGACGAGGGGGTACGGCGGGCAGGGAACCCCCGGAATGAGGATCTCTTCGTTCAATCCGTCGGTGGAGAAGACGAAGTGGACGATGCTCGGCTCCCCTCCCACCGCGGAGATCTGGAAGATGTACTCTCCGCGCGGAATCTTGAGGCCGCAGGGCTGGGCGCCCGGAAGGCCGACGTCTCCGTCGGCACGGTAGTAGACGAGGCCGTTCCACCCAGACTTATCCGACGGGAGGACGCCGGGAAGCGTGAACTCGTCCTGGAAACCGTCCTCGGGGGAGACGTGCATCAAGCGGCCCTTGAGCCGCAAGCCGGGGCGGAAGACCGGCATGAAGTAGTGGGCCTCGAGGAGGAGCTTGTCGGCGTCGGCCTCGAGCGTGAACCCCGTCGTAACGCTCCGCACGAGGTAGCGGTCGAGGTCGACGCCGGCGACCGCGCTCAGTTCGGCGAGACTCGCCCGACCGAGGGCGGTGATCACCGAGCCGGTGCCGGGACTCGACCCGGAGGAGGAGATCAACTCCGTCGAGCGAATGGAGGACGCCCCGAGGGCGGTGAGGTTCGGGACGATGAAGGGGCTCGGGGGCGCGTCGCAACGGCCCACCGAGGTGTCGCTCCCGCCGCCGTAGACCGGGAGGGTGAGGTTCCCTTTCTCCTGGAACCCCGTGAGCGGCGGGGGCCAGGAGCACTGGAGCCTCCGGGCCAGAGCCTCAATCTTCTCCGAGACTTTCCCGCCCTCGAATTCGGAGACGAGGGAGACCTTCTTCTCGTCGGTCACCGGCGGAACCGGGATCTCGATCTCCCCCGCGCCGGGCGGAAATCGGCCGAGGACCGAGCCCCCCGAGTCGAGGACGACGACGGCCTTCGCATCGGCCGGGCTCAGCCATCGAAAGCGTGCGGTCCCTTCTGCGAGGGCGCCCTCGATCTGTCCGGGAGGCAGCCGGTCGGCGGAGATCGGCGTCGCGTCGCGGATCACGGTGACGGCGGCGCCGTGCCGGGCTAGGATCGCGCCATCGAGGTCGGTGATCTCCGCGGCCTGGGGCCCCAGCGGCAGCCGCGGGGCGAGGCCCGTGAGGCGGTCCGGCCCGAGGAGAAGGGGGACGTCGAGCGGAATCCCTCCGAGGCGCGGAACGCTCCCGAGGGTGAATCCCGTCCCCGCGAAGGTCACCTGGACGCCCCCCGAAGCCGGCACTTCGCCCGGCGTCACGCTCGCGAGCGTCACCGGCGTCGTGATGGGAATCGGGGGGCAGATGACCGCGACGCAGACGTTCTCATGCGGAGGATCGAGGCACGTGATGCAATAGCCGGGATCGGGGCACGGGGGGACGCAGAGGTGCAGGTCCGCGAGCGCCGGCGGCTCCGGAGGAGCCGGGCCGCGGCCGTCGTCGACCGAGAGCATCACCACGATCGGGCCGTCGCTCCCCGTCGCCCGGACCGAGGCCTCGGAGCCGTCCGCCGCGCCGGCGACCTCGCCCGGGCCGGAAAGCACCTGCCAGCGATAGGCGGCCACCATCGGCTCGTCGCCCGCGCCGCCGTTCGATCCGGAGCCGTCGAGGGTGAAGCTCTCCCCCACGCGAACGAGGGGCGGCGCCGGGAATCCGATCGAGGCGAGCTCGGGGATGTCGTTCTCCGGAATGGAAACGACGCGGAGGTTGTCCACCTCGCAGATGACCTTCTCCCCGCCCGTGCCGGCGGTGAAGCCGAAGACCGCGCGCTCGTTGGGCATCGAGAAGGAGAGCGGTAAGACGCGCGCCTCGATCGTGGGCGGAGCGGGTCCGGCGGGGTCCGGACCGCCGCCCGGGAGGGGCTTGTTGGAGGCGACCCAGACCTGCACGAGGCCCCGGTTGTAGCGGATCCTGCAGTGGACGCCCATCGGATCGAAGATGTCCGGCACGTCGGAAGTGAAGACGTGCGAGACCAGCGCGAGGTTGCCGGAGTCGATTCCGAGGTGCCACCGGCCGGGCGAGGTCCAGGAGCCCAGCCCGCCGTTCCACTCCCCGTCCGCCGCGCAATCGAACTCGACCGCGAAGCTGTTCGAGTTGGCGGCGCCCTGGTCCTTCCGGTTGAGGCCGTCGTAGCCGACGCCCGCTCCCCTGAGGCCCAGGGTGTCGCTGAGCCGATTCGACGTGGTCCCGCTCGAAACGGTGAACGTGAACCCCTCCGCCGTTCCGGCCTGCTGGTTCGTCAAGTACGCGTCGAACTCGAACTCGAAGATCCGCCGGTCGATGCCTTCGAGCGGCGTCCGGGAAAAGGCCGACGTCACGTGGGGGCAGCAGAACTCGTCGTGGGTGAGCTGGAGGCGGCGGGTCGAGGGCGCGGCTTGCGGGAGGCCGTTCACTTCCCTTCCCTGAGCGCTCCAGCGGGCGGCGTCGAGCGCGTCGAATCTCTCCTCGAACAGCGTCTCGGCGGCTGCCAGTCCGTCATCGTCGAACGGGGGCGGCGCGTCGAGCGTCTCCCACCAGACCACGCGATACCGGATCGTCGTGGACGGGGACAGACCGTTGCGGAAGTTCCGGCCGCTCGCGGCCGCGAATCCGACGAGGATCGGCTCCGCGGGGTCCTGGTTCGCCCAGGTGTCCCGCCCGAGAAGCTCCCAGGCGTTTCCGTCGCGCGAGAGGAGGGCGTAGAACGTGTTTCCCACGCGCACCAGGCGTTGATAGCTCGGCCGCTGCCCCACGTCTCGGTAGTCGACCTGCGCGGCGTTGAACTGGTTCCGGTCAATGGTGGTGATGTTCGTGCCGTGGGCGAGGCGGTAGACGAGCGCGGGGACGACGAGGGCGCTCTCGCCCGAAGGAGTCTGGATGTGACAGTGCTTCGAATCGCCGAGGCAGTCCTTGCGCGCCATGAGACCGATCCGGCCGGCCGGGTAGTGGTCGCGGTCGGGCGGCTCGATCCTCTCGAGGACTTGAACGATCAAGTCGAAGTCCCCGGCGATCTCCTTGTAGGCGAAGTGGAACCGGTCCCCGGCGTCGCTGATGTCGTCGCCCGACGACACCGTCGTGTAGACCTTCTGGTCGGGGTTGTAGGTCGTCGAGCCGCCCGTGGCGCCTCCCACGTCGATCGCCCGCCGGAAATCGGGCCCCGGCTCGGCCTCGACGTTCCGCCCCAGGTCGACCTCCCGCGGACCGGAGATCGCTCCCCGATCGTCCCGCCCCCAGAGCCGCACGACGCCGGGATCGTCCCCTTGTAGGTTCTCGATCGAGTAGGAGAGGCCGGCACTCAGGTCTCCGCGGGAAACATCCCACTCGATCCGCCCGCCGCAGGGCTCGTCTCCCCCGGCGAGCGACACGGAGTCGAAGAGGACCTCGATCGAGCCGCAGGATCCGTGCGAAGTCACGGCGAACCCGAGGTGGACTTCGCACGGGGCGTCGACCCCCCAGTCGTGCTCGGCGACCTTCTCCCACGTCGAGCCATCCGTCGATCCGTAGCCGATGAACCTGCTCCCCGACCGATCGAGGCGAACGAATCCCGGATGCTTGATCGCCCCGGAAGGCGGAACGGAAAAGCTGGTTCCCGCGGCTCCGTGCGCCGACCGGCCCTGGAGGCTGTAGGAGTCCGGGTCGGTGCCGTCGGTGTCCAGGGAGTTGTCCAGGACCGCCGTGTAGCGGCTCGCCGCGCCTTCATCTTGACGCGCTATGATGCCGAACTTCCCCCACCGGCTCGGCGGCAATACCTGCCCCGCTCCCGGATCGAACGAGCGATGCGCGATCCTAGCGCTCATCGAGAAGTTCCCTCGCGCTTTCAAGGAGGCGAACTGGAACTGATCGCCGTTGTTCCAGATGTCGCTGCCGCCGCCCTTGACGGCGTAGCTGCGCGTCGCGAGGTTGAACGCTGTGCTCCCTTGAACGCAGGGCCCGCCGATGTCCCGGTTGTCGGCGATCTGGCAAGGAAAGCTCCCGCCTACGTAACCGACCGCGTCGAAGCGGACTTCGATCGGCGAACACCAGGCGTGCGAGCTGACGGCCAGGCCGAGGAGGACGTCGCACGGCGCGCCCGCTCCCCAGTCGAACTCGCCCGCCTTCTCCCAGTTCAGGGAACGGTCCCCCGCGACGAACGCAGTGAACTTGCTCCCGGCACGGTCGAGCCGCAGGTATTCGGGGTGCCCGTCGAAGGTCTGCGGAGAGCCGAGGACGTAACCGGTGCTGCCGGAGTGGACCGCGCCGTGGTTCGCCCTCCACTGGAAATCGTAGGAATCGGGATCGGAGCCATCGGTGTTTCGCGAGAGATCGAGGACCCCGCAGTAGCGGCTGTTCGCGCTGCAGTCCTGGCGGGCCATGATCCCGAACTTGCCGTACCGGCTCGGCGGAAGCGCGGGCGTCTCGGCGATGCGCACCGACATGGAGAAATCGCCTCGGGCGTGGAGATAGGCGAACTGGAACTGGTCACCGCCGTCGAAGATGTCCCTCCCCCCGGCCTTCATGCTGTAGGAGCGCTCCGCCGGATCGAAAACGGTGCTCCCGAGAAAGCAGGGACCGCCGACGTCGTGGCTGTCCGTGAAGAGCCCCACCGGCTTCGGCTCGCCGCCGCAGGAAGAAGGGATCCGCGAAACGCCGGTCACCCGCCCGCCGTTCGAGATTCCCGAGACCGCCGCCATCCCATCGACGTCCTCGACGACGCTCACGACCTCCGCGGGGTCGCCTCCTTCCGGCGCGCGGATCGTCACCTGCGTCCCGCCGGAAGAGCACCGCTCGGCGATCGTCCGTTCCGCCGGCGCCGGCACGTCGAGGCAATCCTCGGGGTCGTTCGTGAAGCTCACGTCCGGATCGGTCGCGTCGTCGATGTTCGTTCCGTCGAGGCGCTTGAGCCGCACGCCGATCCCCCAGTCGTAACCTCCCTCGTAGGAAACGACCGTGATCTGGTTCTTTCCCGGCAAGAGGACCGCGGGATCGAGGTTTCGGCACTCGCGTCCCGAAGTGTCTCCGGAGCAGGTGATGGCCCGCGTCACGAGGCTCCGGTTGACGTAGACGAGGATCGACTCGTTGTAGGTCCCCGAGCAGACCTGGATCGGGATCGGCGCCGCCGTACGGTTCACGGCGTAGGTCACGGCGATCGCCTTCGTGCGGTCCTTGGCGAGGCGAAGCCCCAGGTCGCGCGCGAAGAGGAGGTTGAAGCAGACGCATTCGAACTGCGGCGCCGTGGAGAGGTCCAGCCACCGCGTCGGCGCGCCGCTCGTGAAGGGGACGTCGGGGCTCGCCCAGTCGTCGCCGGCGCGCGGGTGCTCGGCCGCGACGTCGTGGCCAGGCACGGGAGGAGGATCGCCGATCTCTCCCCAACAGTCGCCCGAGTTCTGGATCGGTCCCAAGATGAGCCACTTGTGCTGGCGGACCGTGGGCGTGGCCTTCACCGCGCTTGTGAAGAGCACCGCCGCCGTTGTTGCTCCAATCAGAACGCCTCTCAGCGCACCCATCAGACCTCCTGACTGAACCTCCCGATTGGTCGGTCGATGACGTCAAACCGCTTACGCCGGATGACTCCAAGACGGAAGGGACGGGGTGAGGAGGGACAGAATTCTCTGCGATCTCACGAAACAGACCGCTCCGGCGGCCGATCCGTCCTTCGATAGCCGGGTTTTTCGTGGATCCCTCGCCCCTGGCGGTCCTAGAATGCCTCCGGCTCATGGAGATTCCGATCAAGTTCCCCACTCCGCGGGAGAAGCTCGCTCAGGAGGTCGAGGACTACCGAGGAGCGAGCCTCGACGAGCGGATTGCGGCGCTCCTTGACCTTTCCGATCTCTGCGAGTCGTTCCTTGCCTCTTCGGAAGTCTCGGAGAAGCAGCTCCAGCTCCTTGACGCGAACGAGGAGGCCGAACATCGGGCCTGGAAGGACCTCGTCGCCAAGTATGTCGGAGGATGAACTCTCCCAGACGGCCCTCAGCGAGGCCTTCGAACGGACGGCGGAAGTCCTCGCGCCTTGCGGGGCATCGTACGCCCTCATCGGAGGCTTCGCCGTGGCCTTCCACGGGATCCCCCGGCCGACTCGCGATATCGACATCCTCTGCGCGTTTCCGCAAGTTTCCCTCCCCGGGATTCTCGAGAAGTTCCTTGCCCGCGGATTCACCTTGCAACCACAGGATGTCATCCGGGAGTTGCGAGAGGACCACCTCTCGCGGGTTCATTACCGGCGGGTCCGTGTGGACCTCCTCGATGCGGTGGTCCCAGTATTCAAGCGGACCGTCGAGAGGGCCCGCGAGGAGGAGATCCGAGGTCGGCGCGTGCGCGTCGCGTCGCCGGAGGATCTCATAGCCCTCAAGATCATCGCCGGCCGCGACGATGACCTCCGCGACGTGAGGGGAATCCTGGCCACTCAAGGCGGCCGGCTCGACCTCGCCGAGGTTCGTCGGTCGCTCAAGGAGTGTTGCGACCAGGGGCGGATCGACGGGTTCGAGCGGCTGGTCCGGGAGGCGCGGGGCTAGGGAGGCCGTTCCGCGGCTGCTTTTTCCCCGGATTCTTCCCCTCTGATCGGACGAGTTGGGATCTATGACTCTGTGGAACCCTTCACGGGGCTCCTCTTTGAAGGGTCGAGTCCAGGAAACGCCGCTGGCATTGTGCCGTTGCCGGCATGAGTGAACGTATGACCAGAACCTGGGTGCCGCATCCTGTGCGCTCCCTGGTGGAGGTGTGCTTCGGGGCTTGCGCGTGTCGGCGAGGCCGGGCTGCAGCATCCATCCTGATCGCGCTGCTCTTTGCGCCGGGCGGCTCCTGGGATAGCTTCGCGGGCGATTTCGACGCCGCTCCAACCGGATGGCTCCGGGAGGCAAGAGAGGAGATCCGCCGCAGGGAGTACGACTTCTCGCCGCTCCCCGGAGGGGTCTGGTCGGCCCCCAACCGGCGCGAAGGACTGCGCTCGCTGGTGGGACCCGAAGGTCTTGAAATCCGGCGACGAACTGCTCCAGGGCAAGGAACGGCCTTCCGCCAGCGCGTCGAGAGGTTCGGGCGCCGGGGACGGTTGCTTTCCCTCAAGCCTCCAGTTGTCGCGGCCGAGTCCAACCGCTTCCGGGCGCGCCACGAAGCCGCCGGTTTCGGCGGGCACGGGGTCTTGGAGTGGTATGTTAACGACGAACGTGGCCTGAAGCAGGGTTTCACGATCGAGCGAGAGCCGCCCGGCGAAGTTTCCGGTGGCCCGCTCGTCATAGAAACGGCCATCGGAGGGGACCTCAAGCCCGTGCCCAGCCCGGACGGCCTCTCCATTGAGCTCGTCACGGTGGGGGGCGAGCTGGTCCTCCGTTACGCGGGACTCCTCGTGGCCGATTCCATGGGCCGAAGGCTCGAAGCTCGGCTCGACCTGAAGCCGGGGCGGCTGCTCATCCGGATTCAAGACCGAGGGGCGGTCTATCCGATCGTCGTCGACCCCGTCGTCACGAGAGCGAACTGGATCTTCGACGCCGATCAGGCGGACTCCGACCTCGGCGCGGCGCTGGCCGCGGTGGGGGACGTCAACGGCGACCGTTTCCCGGACGTGGCCATCGGCGCGCCGCGTTTCGACGGCGGCGAAGGGGACGAGGGAAAGGTGTTTGTCTTCTACGGCTCGGCCTCCGGTCTCGACACGAGGCCCGCCTGGACAGCCGAGAGCAACCAGATCTCCGCGAATTTCGGATTCGCGCTGGCCGGGGGAGACTTCAACGACGATGGATTCGGCGACGTCGCCGTGGGCGCCGATCTCTACGACAACGTCCAGCGGGAAGAAGGGCACATCTTCGTCTGGTACGGCAGCGCGCTGGGCCTCGGGCCCAACGGAACACCCGCCAACGCGGACTGGTTCGCCGAGTCGGACCAGGCAGCCGCTCGCCTTGGGTTCTCCCTCGCGAATGCCGGCGATGTGAACGGCGACAGAATCGACGACCTCATCGCCGGCGCGCGGGACCACACCCTGGGCGCTCAGTCGAAGGACGGTCTCGCCGTCCTCTGGCTCGGCCGGCCGGGCGGCTTTGCGCGCGGGAGCGGTCTCAAGGGAGCGGACTGGATGGTGGACGGCGATGCCGCCAACTCGCAGTTCGGCCACATCGTCGCCGGGGCCGGCGACGTGAACGGCGACGGCTTCGGCGACGTCCTCGTCGGGGCGCCCGAGTACCCGAGCGCCGCCGGCGGTCCTGGGGGCCGTGCCTTCCTCTTCCTCGGAACCGACACCGTGCCGGAGGTCCCCGCATCGTGGTTTGTCAATAACGGCGTGAAGTGCGGCTTCGCCGTCGCGGGGGCGGGCGACGTCGACGGGGACGGCTACCCTGACGTCCTCGTCGGTGCGCCGGGCCACAATGTCAGCGCGGGATCCGAGGGGAAGGCCTCTCTCTATCTGGGCGGGTCGCGCGGGTTGACCGCCGCAGCCGCCTGGAACGTCTTCGGGACCGGAGAGGGCGCCCAGCTCGGCGCCGCCCTTGCCGGAGTCGGAGACGTCAACGGCGACCGCTTGAGCGACGTCCTGGTGGGCTCCCCCGGTTTCACGACCGCCGCGGGCGTCGCCTCCGCCGGAAGGGCCGACCTCTTCTTCGGTCGGGCCGGCGGGCCTCCGACCGTGCCCGTCTGGACCGAGTTCGGAGACGTCTCCCAGGAGAAGTTCGGCTCGTCCATGGCCTACTCCGGGGATGTGAACCTCGACGGCTTCGCGGACTTCATCGTCGCGTCGAAGACGACTCCCGTCGGCCTCAAGCTGAAGGCGTACTTCTTCAACGGCTCGCTCAACTTCCCGAGCCCCTTGACGCTCTCGAGCCTGGGCCTCCTTCCCCCGCAGCTCCCGGGCGGCAACACCGCCACGGGCCAGGTCTCCCTGAACAAGCCCGCGCCCGCCGGCGGGACCGTGGTCAGCCTCCAGACCACGAACGCAGTTGTGGCTCCTGTTCCTCCCAACGTCACCGTTCCCCAGGGGCTGAGCGTGGCCACCTTCCAAATCCCGACGGCCGTCGTCGTCGTCGACACGCCGGTGACCATCACCGCCACGCTCGGCGCGGTGTCGAAGCCGGCGGTCTTGACCGTGAAGTCGAGCCTCCCCCCGAACACGCTCTCGATGGCCGGATTCACCCTCCAGGTGTCGAACTACGAGACCTACGCCTGGGATGCGGGCCACGGCGACTGGGTGAACTGCTCCGGCACGGCGCAGATCACCCTGGTCTGCGACGCGGTTCCCACGATCTTCGCCGTCCACTTCGACAACTGCACGATCCAGCCGACGGGGCCCGGGACGGGCCTCGTGACCGGAGGATCGGCGACCTACCCGGCCCCCTCGTCCCCACCCCCGCCGCTCGTCGTGCCGATCTTCGGGTTCAAGCTGCTCGTCAGCTCCCTCGTCCTCGACCCGAACACCGCCACGGCGACGGCGGTGCTCGAGCTTCCTCCCTCGATCTCCGCGCCGATGAACGGCGAATGCCGGCCGGGGAAGATCGACCTCGGCTCGTTCCCCCTGAGCCCGACCTGCGAGTTCTACAGGTCCTTCCCCGGCGCCGCGTACGGCCCCTGGACCATCGGGAACCTCGGGATGGAGATCCAGGGCGCCGGCCTGGAGGTCGACTTCTCCTTCTCGCAGAGCCCTACGCCGCCTCCGGTCCTCGGCCCCGGATGGCGGGGGGTCCTCCTGCGGGCTGGCGCGACCGTGCCTCCGCCTCAGGGACAGTTTCCCATCTCCAACACCGGCTATCTGAAGGGGCGTTACCAGTTCGAGAACGCCTTCATCATCGCAACGGGATTCACCGGGTTCCTCGAACTCGCAGCGATGGGCGGCCCGTTGTCGGCGTGGAAGTTCACTTTCGATGCGCTCCAGCCGCTGGGCTACCGCATCCACCTCAAAAACGGCTCCCTTGTCATCCTGGACAGCGCGGTCCAGCAAGGGAGCTTCACGGATGGCGAGATTCGGCTTCCGGAGCAGGCCGTGCTCAATGTGAGCAAGAATTCGATCTCCGTGGACTACGCGCTCCTCACCGTCCAGCCCGACCTCGACCTGTACGCGCCGGTGACCTTCTCGAACGCGAGCTCGCAGGAGATCTACTGGGGGGATTACGTCTCGTTCCCGGAGAAGCCGATCGCCTACTCCGTCGGGCCGGTGACGGATGGATACTTCTACCTCTCGGCGAGCTTCAAGCCCACGTTCTATCCCGTCAGCGGCTCCACCTTCGTTCACCCGAACTTCGGCGGCACCATGGCGGTCCAGCTCGAGACGCAGGGGATCCAGGGGGTGACGGTCGTGAACTGGACTTCCGCCACGCTGAAGATCTACACCCCCGACATCCCCACCTACAATGAGACCTTCCCCTTCGCGAAGCCGGTCATCGCGGGCGGCGCCGTGTCCTCCGTTTTCGGGAAGCCGTCGTGGATCAACGTCGCGGGGCGGGGGGTCCACGGGAAGCTCGGCTGGAGGGAGGCGGTCCAGACGCGAAACATGGGTCCGACGTACGAGTCGTCGTACGCTGGCGAGGAGCCGAAGACGCCGTTTGCGACGAAGTTCGGGGACTTCACGAACCCCGCAGATCCCAAGGCCACGGAATTCGAGTTCTATTACGTCGACAGCGCGGTCTTCAAGAGCGATCTCAAAGGCGCCGTGCGGCTCGAGGGGCCCGTCATGGCAGATCTCCAGTTCAGCGCGATGCAGTTCACCTCCACGGCCCACAATGCGGGCGGGAAACTCGACTTCACGAGTCCGCCGACCATGGGCTACTGGATGGTCCAGCTCGTCCAGAAGCAGGGCTTCAGCTCGGCGGGGGTCATCAGCGTCAAGACCGGCCAGATCTTCCTCACCGCAGCCGGCATCCGCGAGGTGACGACGAACAACACGGCCGAGGAGCGCCACTTCGCCCAGCCGTTCTGGCTCCACTGGGGCGAGATCCTCGCTACGGGGCAGCTCGAGAAGCTCATCTTCGACTTCAACTCGACGGGCCAAAAGTTCGATGGGTTCAAGTTCGTTCCACAGTACTTGAATCTCTCAGCCTATGTCGCGGCTTTCACCAACACCGACAAGCCGTTCCTCCACGCCGCGGGCACGCTCCACTTCGAGTACTTCGGCGAGAACTTCGTCAGCATCACCAGCAACAAGAACCTCGCGAGCCCCAACGTCCCCTTCTACGGGAGGAAGATCAAGCTCTTCCAGACGGACTACAAGGGAGCGCCGCCGAGCGACCTCGACATCGCCCGGGAGTGGAGCGATGCCTTCGGCCACGCCGAGTTCACCATCGGCTACGACGACGCCGACCAGGACGGCTTCGTGGGGACCGGGACGATGGGGTTCCTCTACTTCGACGGACCCCTCTCGGCCTCGGTCGTGCTCTCGAGCGAGCGGACCTGCATGTCCGTCCACGAGCAGACGAACCACGACGTCACCTTCCCGCCGATCTCCGAGTTCGGCGCCATGGGGAGGATCAACGGCTGCGCGTGCATCGAGGCCGGCCAGCTCAAGCGGGTCCACCTGAGCGCGGAGCTGGAGACGCAGGGGACGATCACGCTCATCCGCGGGGCGACCTACGCGGCCATGGAGATGGACATGACCCCGGCCACGAGCGAGATGTGGATCCACGGGGACATGTTCCTCAACGTCGGCGGGGGAGCGGCCGACATGCAGGTCGTCGGGAGCGCCCACTTCCTCATCGACCGCGAGAACGACTTCGTCGAGGGCGACATCGGGGGCAAGATCACCGCCACGAGCTTCGTCGGGGGCGCGACCCTCGAGGCCGAGGGGCAGCTCACGTGGCACTTCGGCGCCGACTTCAACAACATCCAGGGCCGCGTGGCGGTCTCGCTCATGAGCGTCGGGGGCGGCGTGGGGCTCGAGGGAGGGTTCTTCGTCGGCGTCAACACGCCCAAGGAGAAGGCCTGGATCCTCCAGCCGACTGATGCGCGGTTCCCGGACTTCCTGGGCTTCCTCCCCTCGTCGCTTACCGGCGCCTTCGGCTACGTGAGCATCAGCGCGTCGTTCAACGCGTTCATCCTCTCGGGAGGGTTCGAGCTGTACACCGGCATGGGCGGTTTCATCTCGACGGAGCAGGGGCTCACGGTCGTGGGCCAGCTCCGCGCCTACATCTGGGGAGAGTTCCTCGGCGGGCTCCTCTCCGCGTCGGGCTGGGCGGACCTCGTCATGGGTTTCAACCCGCTCCCCTTCTTCCAGGGGACGCTGGGGCTCGAAGGATGCGTCCTCTTCGTCTGCGAGGATGTCACGCTCACGCTGAAGCTCAGCGACGACGGCTTCGAGATCATCGATTGAAAGGCGGGATAGGTCAGAGAGTCATGCGTTGCGTTTCACGAACGATGAAGAGCGTCCTTCCGGCCGCCGCGCTCTCCGCCGCGGCCTGCTTCAGCTCGGCCCAGGCGGGGACGCAAGGCTTCAACGTCTGGATCGGGACGAAGCCGCCGTCGGGCAATACGCCGCTGATGGTCGTCCTCAACTGGCCGCAGGCGGAGGGCTTCACGAGGTACAACCTCTACCGGAAGATCGACCCGAATGCGCCGTTTCCACAATTTCCCTTGAACCCGCAGCCTCTTCAGAAGGCGGCGACCTGCGCGGCCGTCCAGGCGCTCGTGCCCCTGAACTCCGCCGAGTGGAAGCTCATCCGCGATGCGCTCACGCTCGAGAACGAGCCGCCGTACAACCCGTGCGACATCGTGAACCTGACCCAGGGCTCGCTGAAGTACCAGCGGCTCCAGCAACTCGCCCGCACGCACTGGAAGATCGCCCGCCTCCTCGGGCAGGCGTACCGCGACGCGAGCGCCGTGAACGGCCAGACGTATTACTACGAGCTGCGCGGCCTCGATCAGAACAGCCAGGAGACGATCCTCGACTCGGACACCACGGTGAAGGCGGGGATGCCGCCCCCGATCCCTCCACCCGCCCCGGTGATGACCATCGCCGGCGACAGCAAGGTGCTCATCCACTGGGATGACGTGGCGGCCGCCGCCGGCTTCAACGTCTACCGCTCCGACAGCCTTGCGGGGTGGTACCAGCTCATCAACGAGCACAGCCTCGCGTCGCAGGTGCTCCAGGACTTCGACGGGAACCCGATCGAACCGAACGACCCGACGAAGTCCGTCAGGGGCTTCGTCGACTACCAGCGCTGGACCCCTTCGGGCAACCCGACCCTCCACTCCGTCGACGGGGAGGCCGTCTTCGGCCCGGAGAACGAGACGACGTACTACTTCAGGGTCCGGAGCGTCGACCTCCTGGGGAGCGTGGGGCCCGAATCGGCGACGGCGACCGCCAAACCGGAGGATGAGACGCCCCCCGCGGCGCCGTCGGGCGTCGTCGTGGTCCCGGACGACGCCGCGTCCAGGATCGAGGTCAAGTGGGAGAAGGTGAGCCGCGACGTCCTCGGCCACAAGGAGATCCCGCAAGTGAAGGGCTACCGGGTCTTCCGGCGGGGCGTCCAGGACGGTCCCGACGCGACCCCCGTCCTCATCAGCGGCCTCATCCCCCAGCCGGGCGCGGGGAAGACCACCGTCCAGTTCTTCGACGCGGATCCCAACCTCCGGCCGCCCTACGGCGAGAAGGAGTTCTGGTACGAGGTCGAGTGCGAGGACCAGAAGGGCAACGTGGGCGCCCGCTCGTCCGCCATCTCGGGCCACCTGAAGGACATCACGCCCCCGCAGCCCCCGGTAGGCGTCATGGCCGACGGCTTCGACGACCACATCACGGTGAGCTGGACGCCGAACACGGAGCCGGATCTCGATGGCTACTTCATCTACCGGAGCCTCTGCCACGAAGGCTTCTGGCTCTGCGCCCACCCGCAGTCCGATCAGTTCTTCAAGGCGGAGTGCCGGGAGGCGGAAGAGACCATAGTCCCCCTGGGCTACGTCTCGAAGGCCGAGGCGCAGGCGAACGGCACCCAGTTCGCGGACTTCTCGATCCCGAAGGGCTCGCCGCTCTGCTACGCCTACCTGGTCAAGGCCCAGGACCAGGCCCAGAACCAGAGCGGCACGATGCCGCCGGATCCGGCGAAGGAGCAGATCGTCTGCCAGCGCCTCCGGGACAAGACGCCGCCCGAGCCGGCGATCATCGCGGGGCTCACGGCGCGGGATGACACGATCCGCGTCGAGTGGATCGGCGCGCCCGTCCAGGACATCAAGGCCTACCACGTCTACCGCGGCATCGCCAAGGCCGGCCCCTACCAGTGGGTGGGGGGAATGACGGTCGAGAAGCCACCCAACCCGCCCCTGCCGCTCGCGCAGCCCTATCAGGCCCCTGCGACGACAGGATGCCAGACGATTCCCCTCACTACTCACGAGGGGATGAGCGCCGGCTTCCTGAACGACGTCTCGGCCGCTCCAAAGCAGATCTACTGGTACAAGGTGGTCGGCATCGACCAGAACGGAAACGAGGCGAGCCTGGAGAAGGCGGTGCCGGTGAGCACGTTCACGTACTCCACGGCCGCGCCCGCGACGCCCGTCATCACCTCGGTGACCCAGGGGGCGGCCCCCTGCGCGCTCGACGTGAGCTGGACGCCCGGCTTCGACCCTTCGAAGCACATCGGCTTCGCTCTCTTCCGGAGCGACGGGGGGCCGCTCTACCTCCAGATCGGCTCCCTCATCACCGGGGGAAGCGCTTACTCCGACCGCGCGGTCGTGAAGGGGAAGACGTACACCTACAAGGTCGTCCAGGTGAACCTGGACGGCACCATGTCCGCGCTCTCGGCCGGGAAGAGCGGGACTCCGAACTGAGATTGGGAGGACGGCCAAGATGAAGCACTGCGGACCGGCCTTCAGGACGCTCGCGAGCCTCTCGATGATCGTCCTCTGTCCCGCTGCGCCGCGGCCCGCAGCCGGCGCCCACGAGGCGGAGACGTTCAGCTGGAGCTTCCCGAACTTCATCGGCGACCCCTGCCTGCCGGGCACCACCTACTACTCCTGGGAGCGCTACCGCGAGACGTTCATCGGGATTCCCTCCACCCCGGTCATGAACAACGGCTTCGACTACGTGTTCTACAAAGCCGCCCATGAAACGCTGCCGGATAATGGCCACTGCTTCGGCATGTGCTTGATGAGCTCCCTCATCGTGGAGAAGGGAGGCCACCTCGGCTTCTGTGGGCCCGTGGGCCAGTACTCGGGCGATCTCATCGGGATCACGAAGGCGTCCGTCCCGATCATGCACACGTGCGATTGTTCCCCGCAGGCGGATTGCACGAAGGTACTCGGCCCCGACGATCCGGCGCTCCGGCGCGCCATCGAGGAGATGCACGGCTATCAGCTCAACCTGAACTGCACCCAGCACTTCTTCGATCTCGTCTCCACCAACAAGATCTCGTCCGGCGATCAGGCCTACCTCGATGTCCAGAACGAGCTGAACAAGAAGAAGTTCCCGATCGTGTGCATCCGGGAGGAGGCCCTCCTCGACGGGGGCTCCGGCCACGCGATCCTCGCCTACAAGACCGAGACCGTGGGCAACGAGAAGCGCATCTACGTCTACGATCCCAATCGCACATGGGCGATCCCCGGCCCCGGCAACCGCGACTGGTATCTCAACAACGAGAACTTCGTCAAGATCACGAACAACAACTGGGAGTTCGACATGGCCGGCCCCGAGGTCTGGTCCGGCGGTCAGATCGACGGAGGCACGATCTCCATCTTCCCGACCTCGGTGGCAGGGCCCCGCGCCCGCAATCCCGCCTCGCTCGGGATGAGCATCAGCGCGCTCCTCCTCCAGATCTTCCTCGTCGGAAGCGATTCCTCGCTCGTGCAGATGACCGATGGAGAAGGCAAGAAGCTCTTCAAGCCCGGGACCACGAAGATCGAGATCGATCCGGCGAAGGGGATGCTGAACGCCTCGCCCCAGTTCCGCTGGGACGGCCTCGATGCCGGCGCGGGCGGCGCGCAGAGCTTCTTCGTCTTCGACAACGTGAACGGCTCGCTGGACCTCGAGATCCAGGGCGGCGCCGCCGGCTACGAGATGTTCGTGGCCGGGAGATCGAGCGTCGTCCGCGTCCAGGCCCACTCGGGGCGCGGGAAGGACCTCGTCTGCGTGAGCGACGTCGGCACGAAGGAGCCCAAGGTCATCCTCTTCAATTCGATCGGGGCCGCGAGCTACGACGTGGACGTCTCCCTCGTCGTGAAGCCCCAGGAGAACCTCCGCGTCTTCGAGGTGAAGAACCTCGTGATGCCCCAGGGAGGCCTCCTCGAGCTGAGGGCCGCCCCCGGCCAGAAGAGCCTTGAGGCGACGAGCCCCTTCCAGGGGGCGAAGTTCGACCTTGAGATCAAGAGCCAGTCGAAAATGGGCGAAGAGGTCGTCGCGCTGCCCGATGTCGAGATCGATGCGGGAGAGTCCGCCGAGATCCGGCCCGCAAGCTGGCTCGATCTCGATGCCTCCCCACCAATCGTTACGGACCAGATCCTCGGCGCCGCCTCCGTGGAGGAGTACAGCGAGATCATTGGAGGCCCGACGGGCGGTCCCGTCGGCCTGCACTTCACGGCCACCCGCAACGTCGGAGGCGCCGCCGGCGGCTCCACGGTCCACGACGGCCGCACCGGCGTCTACACGCAGGTCTCGAGCGGAAAAGGGATCGGGGCCGGGGGCGACGGCTTCCAATTCGCCTACCAGTCGCTCAGTGGGGACTTCGAGCTCACCGTGGAAATTCTGGAGCGGTTCGATCCGAGCGTGAGGGGCTCCCACGCGGCCCGCCACGGCCTCATGGCCCGCAAGGACACCTCCGGCGCATCGCGGTTCAGCCTCCTTGCGACCTCGGGGGGCGAGACGCGCGAGTGGCCCCGCTGGGCCCACCGGTTCGTTCACGGCGACAGCGATGCCGTGAGCGACGACCACGAGTTCAGCTACGAGCCCGACCAGTGGCCGAGGTTCATGAAGATGGTGCGCCGCGGGGACACCTTCTACGGCTTCCTCTCCCTGGACGGCGAGTTCTGGCGGCCCGTGGGCTCCGACACGTGGCACGGCCTCGAGCCGGATGCGCCGGTCCTCGCAGGCTTCGCTTCCACGTCGCACGAGAGCGCCGGCAACAACCCCATGACGATCCGCTTCAAGGTGCTCCAGCTCGGTCCACCCGAGTCCTCCTTGCCGCCGGCCTTACCCGCCGACGGGGCGGTCTCCGGCCGAGAGGTCCTCGCGAGCGACTTCACGGGGCCCGACGGCTCGGTCCCCGGCGGTTTCAGCGCACAGCGCGGCGCGGGAGCCTTCACGCCCCAGGTCCGCTCCGGCCGCCTGCGCATGATCGACGAGGGGGCACAAGGCTCCGCAACGTCGGCCTTCCATCGAGACGCCCTTCCCGACATCGACTCCGCGGTCTACCGGTTCGAGTTCGACGTCCGCTTCTCGCGCTCCGGAGACGAGCTGCCGGCCGACGGGCTGGCCTTCGTGGTCATGGGAGGCCGCGATGCGTCGAGAGTCGGCCTTCCGGGCAGAGGGCTCGGCTACGAAATGCTCGGCCGCGACCCGCGGACGGGAGCGAACGTCTCCGGCGGCAGCTTCGCCGTCGAGTTCGATTTCTCGACCAATGACGGCTTCGTCGAAGGAGACGGCTCTCCGGCCGTCCCGCGCGGCTATCATGTGGCGATCGACAGCCAGAATCAGATCAGCTCGCAGGTCCTCACCTCGGAGGATCTCCCCGATCCCTTTGCGCCAGCGGGCATCCATGTCAGAGTTCTCTACAACCGCGGGAAGGTCTCCGTAGCCTTGACGCCGAACGGAGCCGGAGGAGGAGCCGAGGCAAACCTCGAGGCCGACGTCCTGCCGATCTCCTTCGGCGCGGCCGACGAGAGCGCGGTCTTCGGTTTCACGGCCTCGACGGGAGGCTCGACGATGACGGCCGAGGTCGACAACCTCCAGGTCGTCCACCTCGACTGCGACGACATCCAGGAAGTTGCGATCGTGCTGGGCCTTCCCGCGGAGCCCGTCCCGGCCGGCTCCACGGTCAACCTCGACGGGAGCGGATCCCACGGGGGACCGGGCGACGAAGGAGAGCCCGTGACGTACCTCTGGAAGGTCCTCTCGGGCGGCGCGGCCATCGCCGGGCCCGATCACGGCCCCACGGTGAGCCTGTTCCTTTCATCGGCGGGTCTCGTGGCCGTGAGGCTCACCGTCGACGACGGCCACTGCGAGAACCCGGACTCGACGGAGATCTCCATCATCGTGGAGGGCGGCGGCGGCAACTGGGTTCGCTGCGACTGCTCGGGCGACGGCCTGCGCGACATCAGCGACGCAGTCTACCTCCTCCAGTATCTCTTTCTCGGCGGGAGCGAGCCGCGGTGCCTGGCGGCCTGTGAATGCAGCGGGGATCGACTCTTGGACCTCTCGGACGCGGTCTACGACCTCAACTTCCAGTTCCTCGGGGGCCCGCCGCCCCCCGCGCCGTACCCCGCCTGCGACTTGTTCGCTGAGTGCGGTCAGGGTTGCCAGAGGTAGCCTGTTCTCCACCCTTCAGAACGCCTGGACTTTCTTCGGGGCATCGCCCTCCGCGGCCACCCCCGAGCCGCCTTCGGGGCCGATGGGCCAGCGAGGCCCGATGCCGGCAGCCTCCAGGTCGGCGTCCAGCTTGAACGAGGCCTGCCGGGGCTCGCGGTTAAGCGAGCCGGGCTCGAAGAACATGTCCCGGAACTTCAGCCTGGCTCGCCGCGATCCTTCTTCCCCCCCTCCCCAAAGGGTCTGCCATTCCTCGAGGATCGCCGGCACGGGCAGCCGCTCGAGAGTCGGGACGTCGATGTGCGCTCGAATGAAAGTGGAACGCAGCGAATAGACCGCCTCGCGCGCCGTCCATCGCATCCGGCGGGGGTATTCCTCCGAGGGGAGATTCGCTCCGTAGAGGATGTGATCGCAGTCGAAGACGGTGCGGTCGACGGTGAAGCGAAGCTCCGCCTGAGGGAGGTCTCGTTCGATGAGGAGCAGGCACCGCGTCACGCAAATGGATCGGTCCAACTTGATCTCGACGGGGCTTGCGGAGGCGCTGGCCACCTTGACAGCCCCCCCGCATACGAGGAGCGAGTTCACCAACTCGACGCGAGCGTTGGGGGTTTCTGCGCCTTCCTTCTCTCCTCCGAGCTCCGTGGAGGTGAACTGAATCGCGATCGAGATTCGATCGAGGCTGTACAGTTCACTGTCGCGGACCTCGAGGCGCGGCGAGTTCTCCATCGCGATGACGCTTCCCTCGGACAAGATCCTGCGCAGCGGGTCCAGTCGAAACAACCGGCAACGGACCAGTCGAAGCGGCGCCCCTTCCGAGTGCAGGATCGGGGGAAGCCGGGGCCGTCCGGACGGTCCGGTCTTGCGTGCGCCCTTCACGCGCACGCCGCGCCTGAGCCCTGCGCCCGCTTCCTCCGAGGGGAAAGACGGCTCCTGGTGGATCGTGAGCCCGTCTATGACCAGCGGAGAATCACTGCGGATCGTCGCGACCTCCCCTTCGAGGATCAACGCGGGCGACGCCCCCGCGGCCGCGACGATCTCGATCGCCTTCCCCGAAAGGTCGAGGGCCGGGGTGCGGAACTCCCCGGGACCGACAACGATCCTCTCGCTCGGACCACAGTGCGCCACAGCCTCTTTGAGCGTCGAGAACGCTTCCCCCGTGCGTGCTATCGCGAACGGAGGAGGCGGGGGGGCAGCCGCCGTCTCTACCGGGGCCGTGGGAGGTCGGAGGGTCTGGAAGACAGCCAGAGCGGTCCCGAAACCCGCGATTGCGGCCGCGGCCACCCAGAGCCGGCGATGCATGCCGCCGATTCCGGCAGCCTGACCCCTGAAGGCCTCAGCCAGCCGCTCGAAAGCCTCGCGTAAACCGGCCGCGGAAGTGTAACGCCGATCGGGGGCCTTCCGGAGAAGCTTCTCGACGACGCGGCACAAGTCGGGAGGCAGATCCGGCCGCTTGCGATCGAGGGGCAGCGGCTCATCGTCGCGCAGCTTCTGCACGATGGCCGCGAGAGAGTCGCCCGGAAACGGAGGCTCGCCGGCCGCCAGCTCGTAGAGGACGCAGCCCAGGCTGAAGAGGTCCGACCGGGTGTCCACGGACCTTCCCTCGGCCTGCTCGGGCGACATGTAGGCCGGCGTCCCGGCGATGAACCCGCTGCGAGCCAGCGCGGAGTCCTCAACCGCGTGAGCCAGGCCGAAATCGCTGATCCGGAGGCGCTCGAGGCCTCCTTCGAGGAGGATGTTGGCGGGCTTGATGTCCCTGTGGATGAGGCCCTTCGCGTGGGCGGCTTCCAGCCCCCGCGCGAGCTGGAGGCCGACCTTGACGATGTCGCGGGCCGACAGCGGACCCGATTGCTCGATGCGGCCCCCCAACGTCGGCCCGGGGATGTAGGGCATGACCAGGTACGGGAGCCCCTGGGCCGTCGAGACTCCGTGGATGACGATGACGTTGTCGTGGATCACGGCCGCCGCGGCCTGCGCCTCCCGGAGGAAGCGCTCCCGTGCTTGCGAATCCGCCGCAAGCTCGGGGGCGAGCACTTTGACGGCCACGATGCGGTTCAGGGCGGGCTCGAGGGCCTTGAAGACGATCCCCATGCCCCCGCGGGCGATCAGCTCGACGATCTCGTACGGCCCCAGGCGCCCGAGCGAGCCCTCGCGGCCCGATGGTTCGAGGATCGTGAGCGGATCGACGTAGGATGGCGCCCCGCCGCCCGTGCCGACCACACCGCCGGCCCCGATCCCGCCGATTCCATCGTTCTCCAAGTTCCGGACGATTTTCGATACGACACCCGGTTCGACGGCCGGCGGCGCCTCCCCTTGGAGCCTCGAAAGCTCCAGGGAGCCGATGACCGCGCCGCAGAAGGCGTCGAGGGCGTCGCGGCAGGCCTGGCAGCCCCCGAGGTGGCGTTCCATGCGCTCGACTTCTTCCGAAGGCTGCGGAATCCCTCGGGCCAGGGCCGCGAGGGCGCTTCGATCCGGGCAGTTTTCAGCCACGGAGGGGACTCCCACCCGCCGCTGGGGCCCATTCCTCCTCGACGGCCGCGAGTTTCTCCTTGAGCCGCCCGAGAACCCGAGACCGGGCGACGTAAACCGCGCCGATGGTCATCTCGAGCGATTCCGCCACCTTCGCGGCCGCTTCCGACTGGACCGCGGTGCGCCAGAAGGCCTGCCAGGTCCTCTCCTGAAACTCGGAGCGCACTCTCTCGGAGGCCCAGCGCAGGACGTGCTCGATGTACTCGCGGTCCCAGGACTCTTCCGTGTCTTCCGCCGGCTGCTCCTCGAGCCGCTCGTGGAGCGTCGTGCTGCCGGTTCCCTGCGGGTTGCGCCGGCGGGCTTCGATGAAGTTTGAGAGCTTGCTGCGGACCACCTTGAAGAGCCAGCTCCGGAACTTGCCGCGGCGGGGCTCGTAATCGAACCCGCCGATCGACTGAGCGACGGCGCGGAGGACGTCCTGCGTCACATCGGAAGCGTCGGCCTCCTGGAGCCTGCGGCTGCGGCAGAAGCGGAAGATGAGTGGAGTGTAGATCTCCGCAAACTCGCCCCACGCCGCCTGGTCGCGGGCATCGCGGATGCGAAGGAGAAGGCTGCGGCTGGTGTCCTTTATCTCGCTCACGGGTATTCGGGGGAGGTTCTTGGCGTCCAGCCCACCATCGTAGCCGCCGCCCTAGGGAGATGGGAACTGCGGGATGGGAATCGCGGGGCAGGCACGTAACTGCGGAACTAGTTAACCGCAGAGGACGCGGAGGGCGCAGAGTACCGCAGAGGGGCCGGTTCGTAACAGAAAGATCTCCTCTGCGTCCTCTGCGGTTCCCGTCCATCCTGGGGAGGGAGAGGAGTATGGGGTTAGGAAAAGTCGCGCAGTTACCTGCCTGCACAACATGGGATTCGAGGGGGGGCGGGCGGGTGTGACCTGCCCCCTGAAAGCGAGTCCAGCCGTTATGAGAGAATCAACCGACGCTACAGCCGTGAACTGCCGTTCAGTCTCCATGCAATGCCCTGCAGTCTCCATGAAACACACTGCAGTCTCCATGCAACGCGCTTCCGTCTCCGTAAATCGGCGGGAAAATCTACATGCCATCGCCGCTGAGCGAGTTCCACGGAGGCGCGGGTGCGGAGGTCATCGCATGGCTTGGGTATTACGCGGGCCGGACGCCGGGGACATCGGTCGTCTCCCAAGCCACGTGCCGGATGTTCGGGGACGCTCCCCAGCCGGATGCCGCGCTGCGGATCCGCGAGGAATGCGGTGGGCAATCGCGCGTCCAGGGGCTCTACCCCACGGGCGCGCCCGAGCTGATCGTCGAGGTCTGTCTATCGAGCGCCGTATACGACCTCCACGAGAAGAAGGACCTTTACGAGACGGCCTGCGTCGTCGAGTATGTGGCCGTGCTCCTCCACGAGAGCGAAGTCCGGTGGCACCGCCTCGACGGCGGGAAGTATCGACTTCCTTCACCCGATCCCGATGGATGCTTCCGCTCGACCGTCTTCCCCGGCCTCTGGCTGAACGTGAGGTCACTCCTCTCCCGCGACCTGGCCGCGCTTCTGGCCACGGGGGAGCGCGGCGTCGCCTCCCCGGAGCATGCGGCATTCTCCAAGGAGCTGATGGCGCGCCGGCAACCGTAGGCGTTCTCCACGCCGTCCGGATCCGGCTGCCGGACGTCCGGAAGCGGACTCCTCCCCTTGGTTCGACCGGACCGCCGGGATAAGCTATCGTCATGCTCATCTCGCGGCCGATGGAGTTCATCACCGCCTTTCTGGCCTTGCAGGTCCTGCCTTTGCCGGCCGCTGTGGCCCAGCAGGCGGGTGCCGCCGTAGCCGAGGTCGATCCCGACCACGCCCGAAAGATGGCGAAGGGGCTCGAGGTTTTCCAGCGGGCGGTCCGGCCGGTTCTGGCCGGCAAGTGCCTGACCTGCCACGGCGGGGATGAGGTCAAGTCCGAGCTGAATCTCGCTTCGCGCGAGGGGCTCCTGCGGGGAGGGAAGCGCGGGGCCGCCGTCGTGGCCGGAAAGCCCGCCGCGAGCCGGCTCCTGCCGCTCATCCGCCACGAGGAGGAGCCCCACATGCCCGATCGGCGGGCGAAGCTCTCCGATGAGGAGATCGCCGCGATCGAGTCCTGGATCGAGCTGGGCGCTCCGTACGACGGACCCCTCGTCGATGCGGAAGAGAAGACGCGTCCCTGGACGGAGAAGACCGTTTCCGGCCAAGCGCGCCAGTGGTGGTCCTTCCAACCGCTCCGAGAATCGGTCCCGCCAGCGGTGCGCGGCGCCGATTGGTGCCGGACGGACATAGACCGCTTCATCCTCGAGAGAATCGAAGCGAAGGGTTTCGAGCCGAACCCCTCAGCCGACCGGCGGCGGCTCATCCGGCGCCTCTACTTCGATCTCATCGGCTTGCCGCCTCCTCCCGATGAAGTCGACGCCTTCGAGGAGGATGAATCGCCCGCGGCGTACGATCTCCTCATCGATCGGCTCCTCGCGAGCCCACACTACGGCGAGCGCTGGGGGCGCCACTGGCTCGACGTGACCCGCTTCGCGGAGAGCCACGGCTTCGAGCACGACTACGACCGCCCGTCGGCTTACCACTTCCGCGATTTCGCCATCCAGGCCCTGAACGAGAACCTCCCGTACGACACCTTCGTCCGCTGGCAGATCGCGGGCGATGAGTACGCGCCGGAGGACAACCTCGCCTTGATGGCGACCGGCTTCCTCGCGGCGGGCGTCCACAGCACGCAGATCACGAAGAACGAGGTCGAGAAGCACCGTTACGACGAGATGGACGACATGCTCGCGACGGTGGGGACGTCGATGCTCGGCCTCACGATCGGCTGCGCCCGCTGCCACGACCACAAGTTCGATCCGATTCCGCAGGCCGACTACTACCGTCTCGTCTCCTCCTTCACGACGACCGTGCGGAGCGAGATGGACCGGGATATGGACCCGGAGGGCTACCGGAAAGCGCGGGCCGCCTTCGACCGCTCCCACGAGCCCTTTGTAGAGCGGCTCCGCCGCTTCGAGGCCGAGGAGCTGCCGGGGCGGTTCAAGGCGTGGGATGAATCCCGGTTGCCGGCGGATGGCTCGGAGGCCGATGAGCCGGCGCCGTGGGTCATCCTCGATCTCACCGGCCGCCAATCGAAGGGCGGGGCGACCCTGACCGCTCAAGAGGACGGTTCGCTCCTCGCCGAAGGGAATAACCCGCCGCACGAGACGTACACGCTCACCGCGGAGACCGACCTCCGCGGAATCACGGCGGTGCGCATCGAGGCGCTGTCCCATCCGTCGCTCGTCAAGGGAGGCCCCGGCCGGGCGCAGAACGGCAACTTCGCGTTGACCGAGTTCAAGCTGACTGCGGCGCCGAAAGGCTCAGGAACCAACGGCGGCGCGCCGTCGGCGGAGGGCGCGAAGCCGATCGCGGCCAAGCTCGCCCGCGCCCGCGCCACCTTCGAGCAGAAAGGGCTGTCCGTCGCGGCGGCCATCGATGGGAAGGGCGACACCGCCTGGGCCGTCGATCCCGAGTTCGGAAAGGACCATGCCGCCGTTTTCGAGCTGGAGGAAGACCTCGGCTTCGAGGGCGCAGCGGTGCTGACCTTCACCCTCATCTTCTCGACCAACACGAACCACAGCATCGCCCGCCCGCGCCTCTCGGTGACGGCGGCGTCTCGGGCGAGGCTCAAGTCGGTGCCGCTCGCCCCGGGGGACTTTGCCGCTGCGATCCCCTCGGCGGCCCGCACGGCGCTGCGAAAGGCCGCGCACGAGCGCAGCCAAGCGGAGTCCGCGGCGCTCCTCAAGTGGTTTCGCGAGCGCGATCCGGCCTGGAAGGAGCTCTCCGGAGCCGCCGCAACGCATCTCAAGCTCGCGCCGCGGCCGGATATCGCCAAGATGCTCGTCTCGACCGAGGGGCTCGCGGCCGTGCGCCTCCACACTCAGGGGGAGGATTTCCTCCCCGAGACGCACTTCCTGCGCCGCGGGGATCCTCTCCAGAAGGAGGGGGTCGCGCCGCAAGGCTTCTTGCAGGTGCTGGTCAGCGCACGCGAAGGCGAGCTTCGCTGGCAGACGAAGCCGCCCGAGGGCTGGCGCACATCGTACCGCCGCCGCGCGCTCGCCGACTGGCTCACCGATCCGGGTCACGGGGCGGGGCATCTCCTCGCCCGCGTGATCGTCAACCGCATCTGGCAGCATCACATGGGACGGGGGATCGTCGTCACGCCGAGCGATTACGGGACGCGCGGCGCCCCGCCGTCCCATCCCGAGCTGCTCGACTGGCTCGCCGCGAGGCTCATCGAAGACGGCTGGCGGCTGAAGTCGATCCATCGACTCCTCCTCCGGAGCGCCGTCTACCGGCAGATCTCGCTCCCCGATGAGGCGAAGGCCGCCATCGACCGAGAGAACCGTCTCTTCTGGCGCCAGGAGTCGCGCCGCCTCGAAGCCGAAGCCATCCGCGACTCGATCCACGCCGTCGCGGGACTTCTCGATGAAAGGCTTTACGGCCCCGGGACTCTCGACGAGGCGCACACGCGCCGGAGCATCTACTTCACCGTGAAGCGGTCGAAGCAGAGCTCCATGATGCAGGTCTTCGACGGCCCGGACGCTCTGCAGGGAGTCCCGGACCGTCCGGTGACGACGATCGCGCCTCAGTCGCTGCTTCTCATGAACAACGAGCCGATCCGCGCACTGGCGAGAAGCTTCGCCCGCCGGCTCTCGTGCGCCGATGCGGCATCCCTCGACGTCGCCGTACGGATCGAAGGCACCGTAAGGGCCGCCTACCGGATCGCGCTGGGCCGCGCGCCGGCCGCCGACGAGCTGGCGGACTGCGCGGCGTTCATCAAGAATCAGATCGAGTTCTACCGCCAGGAGAACGGATCGCCGGCCGTCGAGCCGGCTCTGGCCGATTTCTGCCAGGCGGTCTTCTGCTTGAACGAGTTCGTTTATGTCGAATGAGAAAGGTAACCGTTCACCAACCCGGGCGCGCTCCATCGCTGATGAAGCTCGCCCGAGACGTGCGCCCTCTGGTTTCCCGGCCGATCGCGGGCGGCTTATCCGCTCTCCAAGAACGCGGCGATGAAGCTGACCGCGGTTACCGCCTCGGCCGTGAAATGGTTTCCCGTGCGGCAGCTTATCGCCGCTGAACGGTTACTGAGAAAGGTCCCGTGAATCGGTTCCCGTCATGTCCTTCCCGAGCCGGCGGCTGGTTCTCGCGGCGCGATTTTCTCCGGCGCGCCGGAAACGGCTTCGGCACGCTGGCCCTCGCGAGCCTCCTCGCCGATGAAGGGCTCTTGGCCGTGCCGCCCTCGGGTTCGCCACCGCCGCCGGCGAAGTCGAGCGCGCAGAACCCCATGGCCCCCAAGCCCGGGCACGAACCGGCGAAGGCGCGCTCCGTCATCTGGCTTTTCATGAACGGCGGTCCGAGTCACGTCGACACCTGGGACTACAAGCCCGAGCTGGAGAGGCGCGACGGCAAGGAGCTGGAAGGCTTCGACAAGAACACGGGCTTCTTCACCGAGCAGGTCGGGCCGCTCATGAAGTCGCCCTTCAAGTTCGCGCGGTACGGGCAATGCGGTGCGTGGGTCTCCGAGCTGTTTCCCCACATGGCGCGGCACGTGGACCGCATGGCCTTCATCCACTCCTGCTGGACGGACTCGAACAACCACTCGCCGGCTCTCTTCAAGATCAACACCGGCATGGCGCGCATGGGCTTCCCGTGCGTCGGCTCATGGGTGACGTACGGGCTTGGGAGCGAGAGTCAGAACCTCCCGGCGTTCGTCGTCATGTATGACCCGCTCAACCGGGGTTTGCCGAAGGGCCACTCCCTCAACTGGGGGGCCGGCTTCCTGCCGGGCATCTACCAGGGCACGGCGCTCAAGCCGCAAGGCGAACCGATAGAGAACCTGACGCGGGCCAGGGAGATGTCCGACCGCGGGCAGCGCTCCCAGCTCGACCTCCTGCGCCTCCTCAACGAACGCCATCTCAATGCGAGCGCCGCCGAGGCCGAGCTGGCGGCGCGCATCGAGAGCTTCGAGCTGGCCTACCGCATGCAGGTGGCGGCTCCCGACGCGCTCGACGTGGGCCAGGAGAGCGAGGCGACGCGCAAGTTGTACGGCATCGAAAACCCGCAGTGCGCTCACTTCGCCCGCCAGTGCCTCATCGCCCGGCGCATGGTCGAGCGCGGCGTGCGCTTCGTGCAGATCTTCAGCGGCGGGATGGAGAACGAGCGAAGCTGGGACGGCCACGAAAACATCGTCAAGAACCACGGCGGTTTCGCCGGCGAGACCGACCAGCCCATCGGCGCCCTCCTGACGGACCTGGCGCAGCGCGGGCTCTTCGAATCGACGCTCGTCATCTGGGGCGGCGAGTTCGGCCGGCTGCCGATCGTGCAGAAAGGCGGGACGGGGCGGGACCACAACCCGCACGCCTTCACGACCTGGATGGCCGGCGGCGGCGTCAAGGGAGGAGTCCGCTACGGCGAGACGGACGAGATCGGCCACAAGGCCGCGGTCGACCGCGTGAGCGTACACGACCTGCACGCCACGATCCTCCATCTCCTCGGGATCGACCACACGCGGCTCACCTACCGCTACAGCGGCCGCGACTTCCGGCTGACCGACGTCGAAGGAAGGGTCGTGAAGGAAATCCTGGCTTAATCGACCGGCGGACTCAAGTAGCGGTTGAGCATCACTTTCAGCACGTCGAGCTTGACGGGCTTCGTCACGTAGTCATCCATCCCCGCTTCGACGCACCGCTGCCGATCCCCCGGCATGGCGTTGGCCGTGAACGCGATGATGGGGATCCTCTTGTGCGTGGCCTCCTCTATCTTTCGTATGGCCCGCGTGGTGTCGAAGCCGTCCATCTCCGGCATTTGACAGTCCATGAGGATGAGGTCGCACGGGCTTCTCTTGAGGAATTCGAGCGCTTCGAGCCCGTGAGAAGCGATGAACGGCAAGTGGCCCAGCTTCGCGATCATCTGCGAGGTCACCTTTTGATTCAGGGGGTTGTCCTCGACGAGCAAGATGCGCGAGGGTCGGACGAAGGAGCTGGGGGTCCCCGCCTGCGAGGTCTCGGGTTCCGCTTTCTCTTCACCCGGAGTAGCGGCTCCGCCCGCAGGATCCTTCTTGATCGTACGGAGCAACTCCAGGAGGCACTCCTTGAGACGGGAATCGCCGGGCGGCTTCAGCAGGCTGCGCACGGGGATGAGACCGCCCTGCCTGGGTCGCTTGCTCCGGTTGGCCGCGATGTCCAGAAGGACCATCCCCAGATTCGCCACGGTCGGATCCTTTTCCAGCGTCCCGATGATCTCCAGACAGCCCATACCGGGCATGAGAGAGTCGACGATCAGGAAGTGGAATGGCGATCCCCCCTGCGATGCGCGGCGGACCGCCTCGAGGGCCTCCTTCCCGTCGTCTGCGACCTCGACGGCGAGTCCCCAGGCGGCCAGCTTGTCCGCAAGGGCCGATCGGAACATCGGATGGTCGTCCGCGACGAGGACCCGCTTTCCCCGAAGCGCCGCGGCCGCCGGACGCGGCGCCGTGTCCGCCTCTTCGGTAACCCCCAGTCGGGCGGTGAACCAGAACGTGCTCCCGGCCGTGGCGGTGCTCTCGACGCCGATCGCGCCGCCCATCAGCTCCGCGAGCCTCTTCGAGATCGCGAGCCCCAGGCCTGTGCCGCCGAAGCGGCGCGTCGTCGACGCATCCGCCTGCGAGAAGCACTGGAAGAGCCGCCCCCGCACATCGGGAGGAATCCCGATCCCGCTATCGCTCACCTCGAATTTCAAGAGCGCGTCCTGTTCCGCCTTTTCGACCGCGCCGACCTGGAGTACCACTTCCCCCTTCGGGGTGAATTTCACTGCGTTGTTGAGGAGGTTGAGGAGAACCTGGCGGAGGCGGACCGGGTCTCCGCGAACGATCGAAGGAACCTCCGGTCGAACGATGGAAATCAGCTCCAGGCCCTTCTCCTGAGCCTGGATCGCCACCGCCTCCACGGCCTCATCCATCAACTGTCCGAGGTGGAACTCGATGGACTCGAGATCGAGCCTCCCGACTTCGATCTTGGAGAAGTCGAGGATGTCGTTGATGAGGGAGAATAAGGTTTGCGCCGAGTTGCGGATGACCTTTGCGAAGTCGCGCTGATCCTCCGCGAGCTGCGTCTCCAAGAGGATGTCCGACATGCCGATGACCGCGGTCAGCGGAGTCCGCAGTTCGTGGCTCATGTTCGTGAGGAACTCGCTCTTGGCCCGAACGGCCTGGAGCGCCTCATCGCGGGCTCTGGCCAGCTCGAACTCGATCCTCTTGCGGTCCGTGACGTCCTGGAAGAGGAACATGCGGCCGAAGGAACGGCCGTTCTCGCCGGGGACCGCAGCCGAGAAAAGGAAGATCGTGCGACCATCCCGCAAGAGCAGCTCTCGACTGTGTTCGCTCCTGTCCGCGGGCTCGAGGAACGGCGACGAAGTTCCGAGGAAGGTAGCGGGATCTTTCAGGCGGGAAGGGATAAGGTGCAGCAGGAAGTTCTGATAAGGCAGCGAGTCCGGTTGCAGGGCTTCCCGCCGGAAGTCCGTTCCCCAGATCGCGGCCAGAGGCCGGTTGAAGAAGAGGATGCGCCCGCTCTGCAGCTCCGCGACCAGGAAACCGAGGCCGGAGGCTTCCGTCATCGACTCGAGAAGGGCTTCCTGTGCTCGGAGCGACTCCGAGGCCTGCTCGATCTGCCTTGTCCGCTCGCTCACCTTCAGCTCCAGGGAGGTCGAATGCTGGCGGAGCTGCTCGTTGGCCTCGGAGAGCCGATCGGCCATGCGGTCGAACGATGAGGCGAGAGTTCCGATTTCGTCGCGTGATCTGTGGTTGCTCCGGACGGCGAGGTTTCCTTTGGCGATCTCATTGACGGCCCGAGCCAGCCGCTCGACCGGGCGAGCGATCGAACGGGCCAGCTGGGAGGCCGCCAGGGCCCCGACGACGACCAAGCCGAACCCGGCCAGCAGGCTCCGCTGGACCGAGGCCTGCATCTCCTTCTTGAGTGGGGATAGGGGGGCTTCGGCCTGGAACGAGCCCAGCACGTGGCCACTCACCCGGATGGGGGAAACGACACGGAACACGGGGGCTCCTTCGTGGTCGATCGACTCCTCCAGACGTGTCTCCATCGGCCCGGGATTCAGATCGGGGATCTGCGCGCCTTCGAGCCCCGGACGGGAGTGGGCTAGAACTCTCCCGCTCCTGTCCGCGATGAGAGCCGAGCTGAAAAGCCGCTCCTCCTTGACGACCGTGGCCGTCAGCCGAAGGAGCGAATCCACATCGGCGGCGGCGAAGTCGTCGGAAACCGCCATGGCGAGGATGTTGGCCACCCCGAGCGCCCTCTCCTCCAGTTTCTGGCGGAGCGTGTGGCTCTGTGAGCGGATGCTCAAGAAGGCTGTCACTCCGACGGAAAGGGCGAGCATGCCCGCCATCAGAAGGAGCACTTTCCAGAATAGGAGCCGCGTCCGTCGTGACTCCATGGAGCCTCAGGAGGACTCTTCCATCCAGACCAGGGGATATCCCTCCTCTCCGGGTTTTTTGCCATCAACGACGAGGGCGCGGACGCCTTCCGGCAATTCTCCGGCGATGACCGCCGTGATCGCCGCCTCGTTCTTCTTGGTCGAGAGGATGGCGGCATCGGTCTCGCGCACGACGGCGGGGATCGCGGGTATTTCCCCGCTGAAAAGCTTCTGGACCCAGTGCTTTCGAAGCTGGTCCTCGGTCATCGAGTACACGCCCTTCAGAACCGCCTGGCCCGCGAGAGTTCGCGATGACCTCTGGATGAGGAGGATGCGTCCGCTCTTCGGCCAGAACTGCTGCTCGAGAGTGAAAATGAGGCGGAGTTGCTTGAGCGTCACATCCGTCGTGCCGTTCTTTGCGTTGACGATGATCGCCACGTGCACCGGCTTGGGACTTCCGCCGCTTTCGGCTCCGAGGAGGCCGAAGACGGGCAGCAGCAACGCCCAGGCGAAAGCGCGCCGGGCGACCGAGACTCCCTTGCAGCCCATCAGAAGTACCAGGCCAGTTGTGAGCGCAGTGTGACGACCCATTCCCGCTCGCCGGTGCCGGAGTCCTCGACTTTGCCGAAACCGACCTCGAGCTTGAGGGCGGCCTGCGTGATGAAGTCGTAACGAGCGCCGAAGATCTGCTCCCAGCGGTCGACGTCGGTTCCGGAAGGCATGAAGTATGGATCCCCGTTTTCCATGTCCGAGTAATCGAGGCGAGCGAACGGAGTGACGAGGTCGACCTGGTAGGCGACTTGAAGGTAGGCCGAGACGTGCTCGTAGCCCCGATTCGAGAAGGCCTCGCGGTTCTGAAGCCAGACGGCCTCGCCCACGAGGTGGAAGTTGTGGCGCCTGTACATCGCGGAACCGCTGGCTATCAGCTCGCGGATATGATGCTCTCTGCCGGGGATCGAGTCATCGCCGGGGATCTCATCGAAATAGACGCTCCCGGCGACGTGGAGACCCGCAACCCGGGCCGGCTGGAATCCGAGCCACGCTCCTACGGCCTTTGCATCGTTGAGGTCGCGGAGCCGCTGGCGGTCCTCCGGCGTGGGGCCTCGTCCATTCGAGATCACCCCCGCATACTCCACCAGACCCGCAGGGGAGCGCCACCGGCCTCCTACCTCGACGCCGGCGAAGTGGACCGGCATGAATCCTTCGTCATCCTCAAACCGCGTCAGGTGAGGGCGCTCGACCGACGTCTCAAGCCATCTGCCGTGGTGGTAGAGCCGGTTCCATCGTGTCACGAAGAGGTGCTCGACGCCCGCCTTCGCGTAGAGGAAGTCGCTCCACTGGTAGGACGCGTAAAGCCTCTCCTGCTCCAGCTCGATCTCGTCCCCTTCACCTTCCCAGACCGTCTCCGAGAGCACGCGGAAGTGGTCGCCCATTTGCGCCGTGACGAAGAGATCCATCGACCCGAACGCGAATGCGGTGTTGCCTTCATCCTCGGGTTTGCTGTTGTACATGAAGCCGACGTCGCCGAAGAGCTGGAAGGCGACGCGGAGGCTGCCCCGGTGGATCCCCATGCCGGTTTCCTCCTCCTCGGGAGCGGGTCCCGGATCCTCGGAGTCTCCGGCTTCCTGCGGACGTGCCGGACTTCGTCCTTCTACGACCCCGAGCCGTCGCTCGAGCTCCTCGTTGCGCCTTTCGAGCCGCTCCAGGCGTTCGGCCTGGACGTCCTTGGGCGGCCCGGGGGATTCCTGGGCATCCGCGGCCTGAAGAGCGAGCGGGTTCGAGGAAACGATCGAAAGCAAGAGCCATGGAGCCGCCGCCCGTCTGCCCGCGATTCGATCGAAGGTCAAATTTCGCCCTCCACTTCTTGCGGGAAGCCCTTCAACCATCGGGTAGAAGATCGGCGCGGATTCTCTTCACGCTGAAGGTCCGCAGAAGCAGGCGAGCGAAGCCATCCGGCGGCCGATTGACCGGAAAAGAAAACCGCCGGCGGAGGCCGGCGGCTGCTCAATGTCTTCGCGAAAGGGTGGTTCGTCGCGTCGTTATCGGATGAAAAGCATCTCCTGATAGGTCGGCAGCGGCCAGAGGTCGTCGGCCACGACGGACTCGAGGGCGTCGGCGACCTTTCGCACCGCCTGCATCGACGGGACCACCTCGTCCCGGTAATGCTTGGCGTGCTCCAGGACCCCACCCGAAGAATGGTGGCCGACCGCCTTCTCCAGCTTCTTGAGGCAGGACTCGAGGCTCGCGACCAGTTCCGTGACCGCGTCGAGCGAAGATGCGTCGGGGTTCTTGCCGGCCTGCTTCATTGCAGCCACCGTGGAAGCGAGCTGGCCCTGATACCGATAGGCGGCCGGCAGGATCGTCTGCCGCGCCATCGAAAGGCAAAGCTGGCTCTCGGTGTTCACATCTTTGCAATAGCGCTCCATGTAGATCTCGTAGCGGCTGCGAGTCTCACGCTCCGAGAGTACGCCGTACTTGGCCAGGAGGTCGATGCTCTCCTTCGTTATGAGGGCCTGCAAGGCGTCCACCGTGTTGCGGAAGTTAGGCAGGCCGCGCCGGGCGGCCTCCTGGTGCCACTCCGTGGAATAGTTGTCGCCGTTGAAGATGACGGCCTTGTTCTCCTTGATGAGGTTCTGGAGGAGCCTCTGGACGGCCCCGTTGAGCTTCGACTTGTCTCCGCCGGTAGCCTTCTCCAGGTCCGTGGCGATCGCGTCGAGCGATTCCGCCACGATCGTGTTCAGAACGACGAGCGGCCCGGCGATCGACTGGCTGGAGCCCACCGCGCGGAACTCGAACTTGTTGCCGGTGAAGGCGAACGGGCTCGTGCGGTTGCGGTCCCCGGAGTCCTTCGGGAGGGCGGGCAAGGTGTCCACGCCGACGTGGAGGTAGCCGCCCTTCTTGGCGCTCTGGAGGTTTCCGCGCTCGATCTGCTCGAAGACGTCCGTGAGCATGTCGCCCAGGAACACCGAGATGATCGCGGGAGGGGCCTCGTTGGCGCCGAGGCGGTGGTCGTTCGCAGCGTGGGCGACGGCCACCCGCAGGAGGTGGGCGTTCTTGTGGACGGCGCGCAGGACGGCCGAGCAGAAGACCAGGAACTGCATGTTGTCGTGCGGGTTGTCCCCGGGTTCCAGGAGGTTGCCCACCTTCGGGCCGCCCAGCGACCAGTTGAGGTGCTTGCCCGAGCCGTTGATGCCGGCGAAGGGCTTCTCGTGGAGCAGGCAGGCCAGGCCGTATTTCTCCGCCACGCGCCTCAGGGTGATCATGATGAGCTGCTGGTGGTCGGTGGCCACGTTTGCGTTCTCGTAGACAGGGGCGATCTCGTACTGGGACGGCGCCACCTCGTTGTGGCGGGTCTTCACGGGGACCCCCAGCTTGTACAGCTCCCGCTCGGCCTCGAGCATGCAAGCGAGGACGCGCTCGGGGATCACGCCGAAGTACTGGTCCTCAAATTCCTGGCCCTTCGCCGGCTTCGTCCCGAAGAGGGTCCGGCCGCAGAGAATCAGGTCGGGCCGCGAGAAGAAGAAGTTCCGATCGATGAGGAAATACTCCTGCTCCGGCCCCGCGGTGGAGTAGATGAGCCCCGGCTCGTCGTGGCCGAAGAGCTTCAGCACTCGCGCCGCCTGCTTGGCCAGGACCTGCATCGAGCGGAGGACCGGAGTCTTCTTGTCGAGGGCCTCGCCGGTCCAGGAGACGAAGGCGGTCGGGATGCAGAGCGTCGTCCCGTTCGGGTTCTCCAGGATATAGGCCGGGCTTGTGACGTCCCAGGCGGTGTAGCCCCGGGCTTCGAAGGTGGCCCGGATCCCGCCCGAGGGGAAGCTCGAAGCATCCGGCTCGCCGATGATGAGCTGCTTGCCGGAGAACTCCGTGACCGCGCCTCCCCGCCCGTCCGGCTCGAGGAAGCTGTCGTGCTTTTCGGCGGTCATGCCGGTCAGCGGGTAGAAGACGTGGGCGTAGTGAGTCGCGCCCTTTTCGATGGCCCAGGCTTTCATGGCCGCCGCGACGGCGTCCGCCACCGCACTGTCGAGCCGTTCGCCCTTCTCGATGGTCTTGCGAAGGGACTTGTAGATGTTCTTCGGGAGGCGCTTCTGCATCTCCTCGTCCCCGAAGACGTTCACCCCGAAGAACTGCTTCGGTTCGGTCTGAGCGAAGTTCAAAGCGGGAGAAAGAGGCTTGTACTTCGTGACGGCAGAAATCGCCTGCAGGCGTGCTGTGCTTCCGCTCATGGCTCTTTTCTTGTATCTACCTTTACTTTGGGTCGAGTCGCCGGGCCGGCGAGCTCCCGGGCCGCACCGATCCGCGCCCACGCGGCGCGGGCATGCAACTATCCGCATGACAGGTCGCCGAGCGTATCTCCGCCAGGCCGCTCCTGTCGTTCACCTTGCGCCGTCCTCGGACTCTCGTTGCCCGCCGGGTAAACTACCGGACGACTGAAACCCCGCCATCTGCAATGGCCGTGCCGCGGACTGCTGCAGCGCTGTTCCTTCCCGAGAAAAGGGCGCATAGATACCGGAACGAGCCCGGGAAGTGCAATCAGAATTTCCCTCGTCGGCTGGCAACGGGGGGGCAGGGGAGTGCATCTTTTTGTGCAGGAGTGGCGCTCCCCGCGGCAATCTGAATCATTTTTGTGCTTCACGCATTCGCATCGCTGAAGTGCCGGAGAGTCGGAAGGGAAAGGAGCCCGGCGAGAAAACACTTTCCCGCCCGTCGGGGAAAGTGCTATAAGACTGCCCGCATTCCGCCTGTTGAATTCGGTTGCACGTCTTCAGGATCGGTGATGGATCCCCATTTCCTGGCCCGGGGTGTGTTTTTTTTTCGTCAGCATCCAGTGGCCAGAGGGGCCGCTTCGGCGAGGAGCGGACCGTAAGGGTCAAGTTACGATGCCATAGAGGAGCGGTGCGTAGCTCTCCTCTGCAGGAGGCGTGCCCAGGTAGGGGTCGTGAAGGAGGCTGACTTCCATGGCTTCGATGACGCGTTCGGACGTCTACAAGCTGATCAAGGACCGCGGCGTGAAGGTGGTGGACCTGAGATTCATCGACTTCCCCGGAATCTGGCAGCATTTCTCGATCCCCGTCGACAAGCTCGACGACGATGCGTTTACGAACGGCCTGGGGTTCGACGGCTCCTCGATCCGCGGTTGGCAGGGGATCCACGAGAGCGACATGCTCGTCTTCCCGGACCCCGCGACGGCCTTCATCGACCCTTTCCTCACGATTCCGACTCTGGTCGTCATCTGCGACATCAAAGATCCCGTGACGCGACAGGATTACCCGCGTGATCCCCGTTACATTGCGCGGAAGGCGGAGGCCTATCTCAAGTCGACGAAACTCGCCGACGTGGCTTACTTCGGCCCCGAAGCGGAGTTCTTCGTCTTCGATGATGTGCGCTACGACAGCGGCACGAATCACGGGAGCTACCTCGTGGATTCGGTCGAGGCCCAGTGGAACTCCGGGCGCGACGAGAAGCCCAACCTGGGCTACAAGGCCCGCTACAAGGAAGGCTACTTCCCCGTGCCGCCGACGGACACGCTGCAGGACATCCGCTCGGAGATGATCCTCAACATGATGAGCTGCGGCATCGACATCGAGGCCCAGCACCACGAGGTGGCGACCGGCGGCCAGTGCGAGATCGACATGAAGTTCACGAACCTCGTGCGCATGGCCGACTTCTTGACGATCTACAAGTACATCGTCAAGAACACCGCCCACAAGCACGGCAAGACGGCGACCTTCATGCCCAAGCCCCTCTTCGGCGACAACGGAAGCGGCATGCACGTCCACTTCTCGCTCTGGAAGGCGGAGAAGCCTCTCTTCGCCGGAGACAAATACGCCGGCCTTAGCCAGGACGCCCTCTACGCCATCGGAGGCATCCTCAAGCACGCCGATGCCCTCTGCGCCATCGTCGCGCCCACGACGAACTCCTACCGCCGGCTCGTGCCGGGCTTCGAGGCCCCCAACAAGCTCGCCTACTCGTCGAGGAACCGGAGCGCGGCCGTGCGCATCCCGATGTACTCGGCGAGCCCCAAAGCCAAGCGGCTCGAGTTCCGCTGCCCCGATCCCTCCACGAATCCGTATCTGGCCTTCCCTGCGATCCTCATGGCGGGCCTGGATGGGATCCAGAACAAGATCGATCCGGGGTCTCCGCTCGACAAGGACATCTACGACCTCCCGCCGGAAGAAGCCGCCCGCGTTCCCACGACGCCCGGGTCTCTCGAGGGAGCCTTGAGCGCTCTGGCGTCCGACTACGAATTCCTGCTCAAGGGGGACGTCTTCACGGAGAACGTGATCCACACCTGGCTGGACTACAAGCGGAAGAAGGAAATCGACGCGATCCGGCTGCGCCCGCACCCGTACGAGTTCACGATGTACTTTGACGTCTAGAAGGGAATCGACGCCGCGTCCCCCATCGGCTCGCGTCCTGATCCGCCGGAGCGCATGCGTGTGAGCGTGCCCGTCGAGGCCATCCGGCCGTTGTGCCCCGGAGTCGACGAACGGCTCGTCCGGGAGCACTTGGGCCGCCTCGGCGAGCGGTATTTCGCCGCTTTCTCACACCTCGAGATCGCCGGTCACCTGAACGCGATGGCTCGGCTTTCGCGGAAGTGCCCCGTGGAGCTCATCCTCGAGTTCCATGAGGGCGGCGCAGCGCGCTGCACCGTCCTCGCCTTCGATTACGCGTTCGAGTTCTCCTTGATCTCCGGAGTCCTGGCGGGGCTCGGGTTCGACATCCTGTCGGGGAACGTCTTCACGTATACGCGCCACCCGGAGGAGCCTCCGCCCGCCCGGCGCCGCCGGCGGCCGGCCGTCATGGGGGCTCCGCCGAGCGGGGCGGACGCGGGCGCCGCTCGCGAGGCGGAACCGCTTATCAGGCGCCGGAGGATCATCGACGACTTCACGGGCGAGCTGAAGACCGGGCTGTCGCCGGATGCCTGGAGCGAAGAGCTTCGCCGGCGGCTCGGCGAGGTCATCGGCCTCCTCGAGCAGGGGAGGCGTCCCGACATGGAGAAGGCCAAGCGGCTCGTCACCGAGCTCGTGACTCGCCGGCTGGCCGGCCTGCCGCCGGCTTCCACCATCCGCTTCCTGCCCGTCGAGATCGAGATCGACAACGAATCGGTCCCTTTCACCCGCATGCGGGTCGTGGGGCAGGATACGCCCGCCTTCCTCTACACATTGAGCTCGGTCCTCTCCCAGCACGGCTTCTCCATCGAGCAGATCTCCATCCGCACCACGGGCGGCGTCGTCGAGGACGAGATCGACTTCGTCGATGCCCAGGGGCGCAAGGTCGTCGACGAAGAAGAGGTCAGCAAGGTGAGGCTTTCCGTCCTCCTGACGAAGCAGTTCACGTACTACCTCGAAAGGGCGCCGGACCCGTACGCCGCCTTTCTGCGGTTCGAGCAGCTCGTGGACGACCTTCCGCGGCTTCCGGACAAGGAGAGATGGCTGAACGCCCTCTCGAACCCCCTGAATCTCCGCGACCTCGCGCGGCTCCTGGGGGCGAGCGACTTTCTCTGGGAGGACTTCATCCGGTCTCAGTACGAATCGCTCCTGCCCATCCTCGGCCCGCACGTGGCGGACCGCCGGTTCAGCGAGCCGAAGGAGACGATTCCGGAGCGGCTCCGGCGGGCGATCGAGCCCGCATCGAGCTTGGCTGCCTTGAGTTTTGAAGAGAAGCGCCTCCGGCTCAACCAGTTCAAAGACCGCGAGATCTTTCTGATCGACCTCGACCACATCCTGGGCCGGAAGGGGCATTTCCGAGACCTTGCGGAGCACCTGACCGCCCTCGCCGAGAGCGTCGTCGGCACGGCGGCCGGGCTCGTCTACGACTCCCTCCGGCAGAGCCACGGCCGTCCCCGGACCGTCGCGGGGCTCGAAGCGGCGTGGGCCATCCTCGGATTGGGGAAGCTCGGCGGCGCGGCACTGGGCTACGCTTCGGATATCGAGCTCCTGTTCGTTTACAGCGACCGGGGCCGCACGGACGGCCGCGATCCGATCGACAACACGGAGTTCTTCGAGCGGCTCGTTCGGGAGACCGCGCAGTTCATCGATGCCAAGCGCGAAGGGATCTTCTCCGTCGACCTCCGCTTACGCCCCTACGGCCAGAAAGGGTCACTCGCGAGCAGCCTCGACGGCTTTTGCCGTTACTACGGACCCGGCGGGCCGGCGGAGGCGTTCGAGCGGCTGTCGCTGGTCCGCTTGCGCGCCATCGGCGGGGACGCGGCGCTCGGCGCGCAGGTCGAGCGGCTCCGCGACGAGTTCATCTATCGCGGGACGGCGTCGATCGATCTCGGCGAGCTTCGCGCGGCTCGCCACAAGCAGATGGCCCAGAAGGAACGGCCCGGAGAGTACAACGCCAAATTCAGCCCGGGGGCGCTCGTGGACCTCGAGTCCGCCGTCCAGGTCCTGCAGCTCCTCCACGGCGAAAAAGTGGCCGTGCTGCGTACGCCGCGGATCCATCACGCGCTGAAGGGGCTCGAAGAGTCGGGAATCCTGTCCCCCGGAGAGTTCGGGCAGATCGAGGCGGCGTACGACTTCCTCCGCCGGCTGATCAACGGCCTGAGGATGCTGCGGGGCTCGGCGCAGGACCTCTTCTTGCCGCCGGTGGAATCGCCAGAGTATCTCCATCTGGCCCGCCGCATGGGTTACGAGGGCACGGACGCGGTCGAGCCGGCGCAGAAGCTGCACGTCGAGTTCGAGACGCGGACCGCGGCGGTGCGGAGCTTCGTGGAGCGGCACTTCGGCCGAGAATCGCTCCCGGGCCCGCCCGTGGGCAACGTCGCGGACCTGGTGCTCTCGGAAACGATTCCCGGATCGCTGCGGGAGAGGATTCTCGCCGCCGCGGGTTTCGTCGATGCCGGCCGCGCGTACACCAACTTGAAGGCCCTTGCGGGCGAGAAGAGCCGCCGCGAGCTGTTCGCGTCGCTCGCGGTGCTCGCCTGCGACATCCTCCGCCACGAACCGGACCCCGACATGGCGCTCAACAACTGGGAGCGGTTCCAGCGCTCGCTCCCCGGCTCCGAGGTCCACTACGAGCTGTTCCTGGCGCAGCCGAAGCGATTGGAGATCCTCCTGGGCATCTTCTCCCGCAGCCAGTTCCTCGCGAACACGCTGATCCATCAGCCGGACCTGCTCGAGTGGGTGACGGCACCGGAGAACCTCGGCCGGATGCGGACGGCTTGCGAGCTGGAAGGCGAGCTGCGGTCGCTCTCCCACCGAACGCCCGACCCATCCGGCTGGCTCAACCTGCTGCGGCGCCTGCGGCGGCGCGAGATCCTCCGGATCGGAACGAAGGACCTCTGCCTCAAGGCGAGTCCAAGCGAAGTCTTCGCAGACCTGTCGACGCTCGCGTGCGCCTGCATCCAGGTCTCCCTCGAGCGCATCTGGATGGAGATTTTGCTGGAGGAGAGGGCCCATGCGACTCCAATCGACGCCGGAGGTCCCGAGCGGTTCTGCATCCTCGCGTTCGGGAAGCTCGGCGGGAGCGAGCTCAACTACAGCTCCGACATCGACCTCCTCGCCCTTTACGACGACCGCGGCCTCGAGAGGCAGCCGGCGGACCGCGGTCACCGGCTTTCGATCGTCTGCACGCGGGCGATGGAGAGACTCGCGTACGCCCTGTCCGCTCATACGGAAGAGGGGCACGCTTACCGAGTCGACCTCCGGCTGCGGCCCCACGGCGGGGTCGGCGAGCTGGTTCCTTCCCTCTCCCGGGCCGCCGCCTACTACGTGAGCGAAGCGTCGCCGTGGGAGGCCCAGGCCGCGCTCAAGCTCCGCCCCGTCGCCGGTAGCCGATCGTTGGGCGAGGAGTTCCTGCGAAGGATCCGCCCGATCTTCCTGCGGGAAAGGGACCGAGAGGCGATCGTCCGCGCGATCCACGACCTGCGGATGGCCGACATCAAGCGAGAGGCGCTCAAGTCCGCCACCACGATCAACGTGAAGCGGGGCGAGGGCGGGCTCCGCGACATCGAGTTCATGGTTCAGGGGCTGCAGCTCATCCATGCCCCCCGAAAGCCGGAGGTCCTCGGCGGGAACACGCTCGCCGGCTTGGGCGCATTGGGGACGGCAGGAGTTCTACCCGGCGGAGAGGTCGCGCGCTTGAGCGAGGACTACGTCTTCCTCCGGCGCGTGGAGCACTATCTCCAGATCCTCGAGGACCGCCAGACCCACTCGGTGCCGGAGAGTCCGCGCGAACAGGAGATCCTCGCCAAGCGGCTCCTCGGCAACCAAGCCGGCGGGCGCGAGTTCATGAAGAAGCTGGAAGCCTGCCTGGAGCGCGTGCGGGCGGCGTACCGCACCCATCTCTTGAGCTCTCCTTGACAGCCTCCCGGGCCGTTTCGATACTGTTCATCGTCTCATGGTCTGTTGGGCGCTCGAAGGACAACGGGGAGGACGGATGCCATGAAGCAGTCGATCAAAATGCGGCGGCGGGACTTCCTGGCGCGCTCGGCGGCGGCCGGGATCGGGCTGGCGGCTCTGCCCGCGGCGGTCCTCCAGCCGGGGCGGGTGCTCGGCGCCAACGAGAAGATCGTCATGGGGATCATCGGCTCCGGAGGCCGCGGCCGGAACGTCATGCAGAAGCACATCCAGAGCGGGGCCGAGTTCGCGGCGGTCTGCGACATCTACCGCCCCAACCTCTACGCGGGCCTCAAGGCGGCGGGCGAGAAGGCCAAGGAGTACGGCGACTACCGCCGCGTGCTCGACCAGAAGGACCTGAACGCCGTCCTGATCGGCACGACCGAGCACTGGCATGGGCCCATGCTCATCGACGCGGTGAACGCCGGCAAGGACGCCTACTGCGAGAAGCCCATGTCCCATTCCATCGAGGAAGGGGTGCGCATGGTGCGGGCGGTCCGCCACACGGATCGCATCGTCCAGATCGGAATGCAGCGGCGCAGCTCGCCGCCCATCCTGGCCGCCAAGGAAATGATTCCCGAGTGCGGGGACATCTATCTCGTGAAAGCCTACTGGAACTGGGACTGGGCCAAGCCGCTCGACAACCGCCCCATCGAGGGCGAGCTGGACTGGAAGGCGTTCCTCGGCCCGGCGCCGTGGCGCGAGCTCGAACCGAAGCGCTTCCGCTACTGGCGCTACTTTTGGGACTACTCGGGCGGTAACTGCACCGACCAGGGGACGCACCTCATGGACGTCATCCAGTGGTTCATGGGCTCGGGCGCGCCCCGCGCCGCCACTTGTTACGGCGGCGTCTACGCGATGACCGGAGCCGAGACGCCGGACGTCTTCTCGGCGGTCTACGAGTACGAGAAGTTCATGGCCACCTGGACCCTCGACTACTCGAACACGATGGACAACGGCTGGAACATCCAGTTCCTGGGCAAGAAGGCGACGCTCTGGCTCGACAACGAGGGCGCGCGCCTCTTCGCCTCGTCCGGAACCGGTACCACGTACAACCGCTCCGAGAAGCCGCACGTGGTCAAGGAGATCAAGCAGCCCTTGGGCGACATCGAGCACATCCAGAACTTCCTCGACTGCTGCCGCTCGCGCAAGCAGCCGAACGCGCCGGTCGAGGTGGGCCACAGCGCCGTCTGCGGCCCGCACCTGGCCAACGTCGCGTTCCTCAACCAGACCCGCGCCCGCTTGAGCGCGGACGCCACGAAGGTCTATCTGTGATGGCAATCGCGACGGGCTGGGCCTTCCGAGGACTGCTCGGAGCCGCGCTCGCGGGAGCGGGAGGAGTGGACGTGGCCGAGATTGAATTCCGGCCGGTGCGGCCGGCGGTTCTGGGCTTCGAGATCGAGCGCCAGGTCGATGGGGACCTCCATCGACTCGTGCGCTCGGATCGCCGCGAGCTTCCGCTTGCGAGCGGGACGCGCGATGGTTGCGAGGAGGCCCTGGTCCGCGCCATCGAGCGGGAGCACGGCCGCGGGCTCCTCAACGTCCCGTTCCCGACAATGGGGGCGCGGCAGCTCTGGGCCGATGTCTTCTGGTACGCGGACTGGCGGATCCAGCGGAACGCGCTCACGGGCCACCATCGACTCCTCGACGGTCGGAATATCAGGCGAGCTTGGGGAAGCTACGCCGCGTGCCGGACGGTCTTCGAAGGCCGGAGGCTCCGCCGCGCCCTGCGTCCCACAAGGGGGCACCTGGTGGTCCTCGTTCACGGCCTCGGGCGGTCGAGTGGCTCCTTCGCGAAGCTGGAGGATGAACTGCGCGCGGCAGGCTTCTCGACGGCCGCAGTCTCGTACCCGAGCACGCGCGCGCCGCTCGCGGAGCACGTCGAGCGGCTCGAGATGCTTCTCGACGCCCTCGAAGGCGCGGAACGGGTCTCTTTCGTCACCCACAGCCTCGGAGGGCTCGTCGCGCGCGGTGTCCTGGCCCGCGAAGGGGCCTGGAAGCGCCGCATCCATCCCGGGAAAATCGTGATGCTCGCCCCGCCGAGCCGCGGGGCGTCGATGGCTCGCCTGGTCCAGCGCGTGTTCCCGCTCAGGCTCCTCCTCGGACCGTCGCTCCGGGACATCGCACGGCTCGAGGATGCGAACCTGCCCGCGCCGAGCGTCCCCTTCGGGATCATCGCCGCGGGGCGAGGGCGATCGGATCCTGGGACGGCGGATCGGGCGCGTGGAGGCGGCTGGAACCCGCTCATCCCGGGCGACGACGACGGCCTTGTCGGCGTCGACGAAGCCCGGCTGGAAGGAGCGGCGGATTTCCTCCGCGTTCCGGGGCTTCACACGTTCATCATGAAGGACCGCGAGGTAATCAGGGCGGTCCTCAGATTCCTGGAGGCGGGCCGATTCGGGGAATGAGCCGATCCGGCGCCTCCCCGCTCGATCCGTCGCAAAAAAAAACCTGGACCGCGTCGAAGCGGCCCAGGTGGAATCGTTCCCGACGGAGTGACGACCGGGAGGTCAAACCGTCTCGGATGCCGGCGTCCGCTTCCTTCTGAGAAGGACGACGCCCAACCCCAAGGCGAATGCGACCAGCACCGCGGTCCCCGCCGGCGACAGGGCCGGCGCTGGCGCGGAGCCGAGCGCGCTCTCGACCCTCAGCCAGTTGGCTGAGCCATCGGCGCCGTCGCCTCGATCGCCGGTGCTACCGACCGGCGTCAGCGCCAGATCGATCGTGTCGCCTACCTCGATGGTGCGGATGACCTTCCGATACACGCCCGTAACGTTGCCGCCGGCGATGGCGACTTGATCGATCACCTCGCCGTTGAGGAACAGGACTCCGCCGACGCCGGTGCCGCCGGGGTTGACCTCGCGCATGTGCCAGCCGATCGCGACCGGCCCCGCGACGTCCGACTCCCAGCGGCGGATCGTCCAGTGCTCCTGGTTGGGGGCGCTGTTCGTGCCGTTGGGGTGCGTGGTCTCGCGCCCCAGCTCCGTCCACGGCCCGGAGGCGGCGGTGGTGAGGTCCCACTGGCCGTTTACGAACTGTGCCGGGGTGAACTCGGTGAAGTCATCGACGTGACTGTAGCCCGGCTCGGCATCCGTCGTCAGGTTGTAGTAACCGTTGAACCAGCCGTTTTCGCCCTGCGTGCCGGTGGTGGACCAGTCATCCATCGAGTCGGCGAGCACGGTCTCGCATGCATCCCCGTAGCCGTCCTTGTCCTTGTCGGCCTGGCCCACGTTGGCGATCGTCTTGCAGTTGTCGCAGGCGTCGCCGGCGCCGTCGGCATCCGCGTCCGCCTGCGTCGGGTTGGCCTTCGACGGGCAGTTGTCCTGGCAGTCGGCGTACCCGTCGCCGTCGGTGTCGGCGCCGAGGGAATCGGAGACGAGGAGACTGTTGGCCGAGCCATCCGCGCCATCGGCGCGGTCCCCCGATGGGCCGACCGGGGTCAGGGCGAGGTCGATCAGGTCGCCGACGCCGATCGTGAGGCAGACCTCTCGTGTGATGCCGACCGCGTCGTTTCCGGCGATCGCCGCCGTGCTGACCTGGGTGCCGTTGACGAAGAGGTGACCGCCCACGCCCCCGCCGCTCGGGTTCGTCTTCCTCATCTTCCAGGAGAGGCGAACGAGGCCGGCGGCATCGCTCGTCCAGCGGCGGATCGTCCAGTGCTCCTTGTTGGGAGCGCTGTTCGTGCCGTTGGGATGCGTGGTCTCCATACCCAATTCCGTCCATGGCCCCGCGGCGGCAGGGTTGAGGTCGAACATGACGCCGTTCCACGCGGCGGCGTCGAACGGAATGAAATCGCCGCTCTGGTAGACCTTGTCGGCGTCATCCGTGTAGTTGTAGTAGCCATACGTCCAGCCGTTTTCCCCTTGCGTCCCGGTGAGGGACCAGTCAAGGAGCGAATCGGCCAGGTCGGCCGCCCGAAGCTCTCCCGTTACGAAAACGAGCGCAGCAAGGCAGGTGCTCGAAACGAACCGGACAATCGATCCGGTTGAAAACCTATCCATGGTCCAGACCCTCCTTCTTGGTGCCTCGTATCACCACAGCGACACAACAACAGGTCGCACGCCGTCGAGCGAGTGCACAACCCAAAAAAACCCGTTACAGACAGATTCAACCCTCTAGGGTGGGTAGATCGACCCACGAAGTAAGACCCATGGTAGGCGAATCGGGGGGAGAGCTGCAACCCAAATCTTCGCATCTAGAGCGACATGGACTTGTGGGTGGACAAGAACCGTCCTCGACCCTAAATTGGTGCCTCAGGTCTCGACCAGTTTCGGGTTTGCTGGTGAACAAGGAGGGAGTTCCATGCTGACGAACCGTCCAACTGGCAGCAGGTTTTTTTCCTGCACCGTCGCTCTCTGCTGTTGCATGAGTGGTCTCTTGATGCCTCGTTTCGCATCGGGGGCCCAGACGTTCGCGGACTCGAGCGATGACTGGTCGGCGGTCGGCACCCAGGGCGAGTTGAGCTGGTTTAACGGCTACTACAACCTGACGTTCGATCAGGGCGTAGGCGATGGGATCTATCAGACCGACGACTTCACCGAGTTCGACGCGGCGTTCTGGAACGGCGTCCAGTGGGACCTCACGCCCGCCGCCTCCGGGCCGTGGACGGAGCTCGGTCGAGAGACCACGCACCCCAACGGCACGAACAGCGCGCCGGGCGAGGAGCACTGGACCATCCGCCGCTGGGTGAGCACGGTCGCCCAGGTCGACGCGGCCCTCACGTGGCACATGCGCAAGACGAACCCGAACGGCGGCGGCGTCACGGGGGTCCTTTTCCTGAACGGTGAAAAGCTCGACGAAGCCGCGGTGTTCGGCAACGACACGAAGGGCGTGACCCGGACCGTGATCAAGGAGCTGAAGATCGGGGACCTCGTGGAGCTGGCTCTCACGCCGGTCGGACCCACCGGAGACACGGGCGACGGAGCGGACGGCTCCGCCAACCGGCTCACGATCTCCGACGAGCCGCCCGATCGGGACCTCGACGGCGTCCCCGATTTCGAGGACAACTGCGTCGATATCCCGAATCCCCTCCAAGAGAACACGGACACGGATACGCTGGGGAACGAGTGCGACAACTGCCCCGATGTCGCGAACGAGGACCAGACGGACACCGACCTGAACGGTCTAGGCGACAAGTGCGATAACCCGCCGATCGCCGACTCCTTCCTCGACTGGTCCGTGACGGGGACCCAGGGGGAGGGGGACTGGTACTACGGTTACTACAACCTGACGACCGACGCCGACCGGACCTACTCCCTCGATGACTTCATCGAGTTCGAGGCCAACGCCTGGACGGGGGGCCAGTGGGACCTCGTCGTCGGTGCCACGGGGCCGTGGACGGAGATCGGCCGCGAGACCACGCACCCCAACGGCACGAACAGCGCGCCGGGCGAGGAGCACTGGACGATCCGCCGCTGGGTCTCGAGCCACGAGGGGCCCGCGGCGATGGCCTGGCACATGCGAGAGGTCAACCTAGGCGGGACGGGCGTCTCCGGCTACCTCTTCCTGAACGGCCAGCTCATCGACACCGCGGCCATCGCCGGTGGGGATGGCGTCGGGATCACTCGCGTGCGGGCCCGCATCTTGAAGAAAGGCGATGTCGTCGAGCTCGCCCTCGGCCCGACAGGGTTGACCGGCGACCGGGGAGACGGCGCCGATGGCTCGGCCAACCGACTCATCATCAGTCGGGACATCCCGGATTCGGACGGCGACACAATCCTCGACCATCTCGACAACTGTGCGGATCTCGCCAACCTCGACCAGGCGGACGGCGATACGGACGGCGTGGGCGACGTCTGCGACAACTGTGCGAACGTGGCCAACCCCTCACAGGCGGACAGCGATGGGAACGGCATCGGCGATGCGTGCAGCGACTTCGATGGCGACGGCGTGACGGACTCTGCGGACAACTGCAGACTTGTCGCCAACGCCGGCCAGGCGGATGCCGATGCGGATCGCCTCGGCGACGTCTGCGACAACTGCCCCACGGTCGCGAATTTCGGCCAGGAAGACCGCGAGCGGGACGGGGTCGGCGATGCGTGCGCCCCCGTATGGATCGCCGATTCGTCGGCCGATTGGTCGACGACGGGGACGCAAGGCGAGAAGAACTGGCAGAACGGCTACTACAACCTGACCCTCGATATCAACATCGGTGATGGGGTTTACCAGCCGGACGAGTTCATCGAGTTCGATCTAGCGGCCTGGACCGGTGTTCAGTGGGACCTCCTGAACGCTCCCGCGGGCCCCTGGACCGAAATCGGCAAAGAGACGACGCACTCCAACGGCACGAACAGCGCTCCGGGAGAGGAGCACTGGACGATCCGCCGCTGGACGAGCGACAGAGCGGGCGAGGTGGCCATCACCTGGCACACGAGGAAGACGAACCCGGCCGGGGGCGGCGTCACCGGCATCCTACTCGTCAACGGCGATGAGCTCGACAAGGCGACCATCGCGGGGAACGACTCGGTCGGCGTCACGCGCACGGTCAAGGTCGCGGTGCAGATCGGCGACACGATCGACCTGGCGCACTCGCCTGAGGGGCTCTGCGGCAACCGGAACGACGGCGCGGACGGCTCGGCCAACATTCTCTCGATCTACGATGCCGCCACGCCCGGCGTCCCGGCTCCGGGCGCCCCCGTGGCAGACTCGCAATACGGCTGGACGCTCGGGGGAGTCCAGGGCGAGAACAACTGGTACTACGGCTGGTACGACCAGCGCGACGACGTCGAGAACGGCGACGGCATCTACCAGCCAGGGGATTTCACGGAGTTCGTGAACGCCGGCGGCCCGATCGATCCCGGGATCAACCACTGGAATGGGTCCTACTGGGACCTGGCGGACAACAACGTCACTGGCGTGGGGCCGTGGACCGAGATTTCCTGCGCGGGGGCACATCCCGCCGGCAACGGCCAGACGGACAGCTCGGTGCACTGGGCGGTCCGCCGGTGGAAGAGCGACTTCGACGGCGATGTCCGGATCACCGGCTTCGTCCACAACGGGGGCGCCGGTGACGGGGTCGTTGGACGCGTGTTCCACAACGGGACTCAGCTCTTCGCCGAGAAATCGGCCGGTCAGGCTTTCGCCTTCTCCGTCCGGGCCTCGGTGAAGGCGGAGGACACGATCGACTTCGCGCTCGATTCCGACGGCGGCGGGAACCTCGCCCTCGGCGGACTCGACGATATCACCGACGGGTCGGATGGTTCGACCTTCACCGCCCAGATCGTTCGGCTCATAACGGGCGGCCCCGTGCAGCCCAAGTTCCGCCGCGGCGACGCGGACATGAACGGCTCTCTGGAGTTGACCGACCCGATCACCGTCTTGAACTTCCAGTTCCTGGCCGGCGCCGAGCCGCCTTGCCTGGACGCGGCCGATGGGGACGACAGCGGCACTCTCGACCTGACGGATGCGATTTACAGCCTCAACTTCCAGTTCCTGGCCGGCTCGCGCCCGCCGGATCCGGGCCCCGACGTCTGCGGGGCCGATCCCACGCCGGATGCGGGCGGCGGCGACCTCGGCTGCAAGACGCCCTGTCAGTAGAAACGGGTTCCAGTTCTAAGAGTCGATCTTTCGCTCGTCGATGACGAGCCGTGAGATCTCTCCGCTCAATCGGAACGCGATCCGCACGATCAGGAAGGCCGCGACGGCGCCGAGCCCCGCGACGAAGCCCCACCAGAGGCCGAGGGCTCCGAGGTCCGTCCAGAAGCCGAGGTAGATGCTCACCGGGACTCCGAACGCCCAGAATCCGGCGAGGTTGACGACGACGGGGGCCCGCGTGTCCCCGGCGCCCCGCAGGATGCCGCCCGAGACGACCTGGAGCCCGTCAAACGGCTGGAATACCCCGGCGATGGGGATCAGTGCCGCGGCGATCTCAATCACCGCCGGGTCGTGCGTGTAGCAGCGTGCAAGCAGTCGGGGGATGGAGAGAAAGATCACGGCCGCCAGCGTCATGAAGGCCGCGCCGCAGACGAGGGCGGCTCCGGCGAACCGCCGAGCTCCCACGGGGTCGCCGCGGCCGATCGCCTGACCTACGAGGACCGCCGCGGCGGCCGAGACCCCGAGAGGCACCATGAACGTCAACGAGGCGAGGTTCAGGGCTATATTGTGCCCGGCCTGCTGCGAAGTCCCGAGCCAGCCGATGACGATCCCGACAAGCGAGAAGGCGCCGACTTCGAGGAAATACTGAAGGCCGATCGGGGCACCAACCTGAAACATCCGCCACAAGGGCGCCCGTTCGAGCGCTTTGCGCCTGAACGGAACGATCTGCGGCCCCAGGTCGGACCAGGAGAACCACAGAAGGAGGATGGCCATGATCCAGCGGCTGATGGTGGTGGCCCAGGCGGCCCCGGCGACCCCGAGGGGCGGGAACCCCAGGTGCCCGAAGATGAGGATCCAGTTGAAGAGTACGTTGAGGAGGTTCGCAACGGCGATCGTGAAGACAATCGGCCTCAGTCGATGCAGCGCCTGGAGGCTCTGGCGGAAGACGACGAAGCCGAGAAACGGCATCACGCCCGGAATGGAGACCCGCACGTAGGTCGTGGCGAGCGGGATCACGTCGCTCTGCTGTGCAAGGAGTCGAAAGGCGGCGTCGCACGGCCAGAGGAGCGCGCTCAGAGGGATGCTGAGGCCCACCGTGAGCAGGAGGCCGCGCTGCACGGCCAGCGCGATGCCCTCCCTGTCGCGGGCGCCGACCGCCTGCGAGGCCACCGGGTCGATCGCCATGAGCGTCCCCATGCCGAGGACGGTGACGACGAAGAAGTAGAAGTTCCCCAGGCCCACCGCCGCGAGGCTCGCGCCGGAGATGTGCCCCACCATGATCGTGTCGACGACGCCGAAGAGCATGAGCCCGACCTGCACCACGACGACCGGCAGAGCCAGTCGCAGCGTGGCGCGGAAATGGGCGGGCTGTGGTAGAAACTGCGCCGCGCACGCGCGGGCGCTCATCCATGCCGACACGTTCAGAATCTCCGCTCCTGGTTCGAACCGACAGGCGCGAAAGCCTATCAGATCATCGAGCGGCTTGCATGAACGGCCCGGGGGCCCGTAGAAGATTACTCCTTGGCGCTTTCGGCTCCCGGCTCGACGAGCTTCGGGACCAGCAGGCTCTCGCCACCGAGGACCCTCTGGCGGGCCTTCTCGTCCAGGTCGGCGAGGGCGAGGATCCTCTTGTAGAGGTTGACCTGCGCTCGCCCGGCGGCCGTGGTCGGGTCGAGCCTGGGAAGGTCTCCCTTCTTTGCCGGCGCGAGATGCGGCCGCACCTCATCGAGCCAGGCGTCGAACGCGCCGCCGAGAGCTTCCGCCTGGGCCGGGGCCAGCTTGTACTTCTCGGAGACCTGCTTGGCGAGGGCTGCGCGGAGCCCCTCGGCCGAGTCGCCTTCGAGACCCTGAATGCGGGGATAAGCCATCACCATGGCGGAGAGGACATCGCCCATGGTGTCCTCGACGTCCGATCGGTACGCCGCGGCCCTCTGCTCGGGCCTCAGTAGGTCCCGCATGCCGCTCATCGCCTCGCGCTTCAGTTCCAGTTCGTCCATGAATCTCTCCAGCTTCGGCGTACCTTCGCCGTACCCTGCCTGGAGCTGCTCGTAGCGGCTCTCGAAGTCGGTGCCGATTTGAGAGAATGCTTTCCTCTGAGCCGACGTCAGGGGCACTTCCGCGTTCTTGAGCACGGCCCCGAGGAGATTGGCGGTGAGGATTGGGTGGGTGAACTCCCCGTTCGACCCCGGCGCGTTCGTGGGGATCTTGCCCACGAGGCCGAGGTAGGGCTTCACGAGCTTCATGTTCTGCTCGGCGATCTTCAACTGAAGGGCCTGGAGGGCATCCCCCACCTTCTCGCCGCCGGCCACCTTCTCCATGACCTGAGCGAAGAGTTCCCCTATGTTCTTGGCCGCATCGGCCATTTCGGCCCAATCGGCGGTCTGGAGCGACTCGAGGTCCGCGTACTTGCCGAACGAAACGGCCATCTTGGGCCGCTCCTCGGCCTTCGCCTTCGCCATTGCTTCCTCGCGTGCCGCCTGGAGGTCCCCGTCGAGGGCATCCGCACGCGTAGCGAGCGCTTCTTTCTCACCGCGCAGCGCCGCCATCGCGACCTGAGCCTTCTCCAACTCCGCCACCGCCTTCTGCAGCCTGTCGTCGAATTCCTCGACCTTCGTGCGCTCGACCAGCCCGAGGCGAGCCTTCGCCTCCTCGGCATCCGGCTTCGACAGGAAGCGGCCGATGCCGTAGCCGCCGGCGAGCGTGATGACTGCGACGACTCCGATGGCGAGAGCGGTTTTACCCATGATCCATCCTCCGAGAGAAATCCCTGTGATGGCCGCCGCGGGAGAGGCCCCGCAGGCCGAGCCTGTTCCCGCCGCGTAAGCCGTCGCGGCCGAGCCGCCGGCCAACGTTCCGGCGGCCGCCGCGCCCGCGAGGGGCAGGATGGCGAGCATCCACGCCTGGCGGCCCCCGTACACTCGGTCGAGCCGCTCCCGCAGGCGATCGAGAGCCCGCCGGAGCCGTGTCTTCACGGTGTCGAGCGGCACTTCCTGCTGGAGAGCGATCTGCGCGGCGCTCTGCTCGCCGAAGTACCGAAGGAGCACGGCCGAGCGGTACGGTTCCTCCATCCGGAGCACTTCCTCGACGAGGAGGCGGTGCATCTCAGCTTGCTCGAGCACTTGATCGGGCGTGACGGAGAGACTCTCCGGCCTTGCGGCCCGTCGCTCGCGCCGCTCGCGTCGATCCCTCTCCCGGCGCGCCCGGAGCGAGAGATTCCGCACGACTCGGCCGAGCCAGGATCCCGACGCTTCGGGAGCGCGCGGCGGCCGTGACAGGGCCGCCAGCCACGCCTCCTGGACGATGTCGTCCGCCCCCGCATCGTCCGACAGCAGCCGGCGCGCCAGGGGCTTCATCCAGGCGGTGTGCGCGAGAAGCTCTTCCGGTCGTGGGGGGCTGGCAAGGGGGCTCATGGCAATCCTGCGTGGTTCCTACCCATAGAGTTCCCGGGAGGCGGGAAAAGGGTTCAGGAATTATAAGAGCCGGCGAGCGCCCGAAGTCGGGCTTTCTATCCTTTCACCTCTGACTGGGAGCGGACGGGAACTGCAGTGGACGCAGAGGAATCCGCGGAGGAGGCAGAGGAAGATGCTCGCTATCGAAGGACCCCCTCTGCGTTACTCTGCGTCCTCTGCGGTTCATTCTCTCCACAGTTACGTGCCTGCGCCCTGTACCCGGCAGCGTATTGAACCCGCGCCGACGGATGGCATACCATGCGTGTCTCATGAATGGGCCCAACGTCATCGAATCGGCTCCCTCCGCAGCTTCTGTGGCGGCGGGAGTGCCTGGGCGCCGCATGCGGCGAGTGGTTTGCACTCTCGCCGTCTGCGCGGGCCTCGTTGCCGGCGCCATCTGGGTGTTTTTCAACGGCCTTCCCCTGCCGGTGACCGCCGCCGATCGGGCGGCCCTCCTCACCGCCCGCGACCTCGAGCCTTGGATTCCAGGCTTCGCGGCCGATGCAGGAGAGGAGTCGACCAAGAAAAGGATGAACTTCTTCTTGTCGAGGGGGATCGACACGCAGTACGTTTACGAAAACCTCAAAGCCCCGTCCGTCGGCTTGCTCTGTAACGTTCGGGAAGAACCGACCGAGCAGGATGCGGCCGACTCGTTCGAATCCCTGGTCGCGGCCACTCGGTTTTCCTCAAGGCTCTTGGGTTTCGGCAGGCTTCTGGATTCCCGCATTCCCTTGCCCTCTTTGACAGAACAGGAAGACATCCTTCGCTGGGGTGACTCATCGAGGTTCATTTTCATGTCGTTAGGGAGCAGCAAGAGCACTACGTTCGTGGCGAGGAAGGGAAAGCGGGTCTTCGCGCTCCTTCTCGTGGGGCCTCGGATCGAGGACGATGGCCTGCGGCGCGTTCTCCTGCCCCGTCTCGAGGCCATTAGCCGGGGCTGAAGGCCGCTCGATCCCACATCCCTATCGCGGTGATTCCATCGGCGCTCAGCGGCCAACAGCGGGGTCACGAAAGCAAGTTCAGGCTCGCGTACTTCTCGAATACAGTAAAGTCCTGGTCTCGAGCCACGAGCTGAGCTTCATGGTCGAGACAGACCTGAACAATGAGGCTGTCCGCCAGGCGTGCCTTACAGCCGCGAGAAATGATACGGGCTCTCAGGAGCCCGACGCGCTCCCAGAAGCCCTCGCGGATGGGCAGCATCGGAAGCGCCAGGATCCACGAACGCGCTTCCTCGGAGAGAGTGGGCTCGCTCAGAAGCTCCGCAACGACGGGCGGTGCCATCAGGAGGACTTCATCCCGCAAGGCGCCCTCGACGGCATCGACGTCGGGGCCGGACTCACCCTCCAGGTAGGCGATGAAGCTCGAAGTGTCGGGGACGAGCAAGCCTAGTCCTGGCGGAGTTTCTTCAGGTCGATCGAGAACCGGACCTTTCCCCGCAGGGAACGAACCGCCTCGAACGCGCGGCTTGCCGCGACGAGCTCCAGTCCCCGCTCGACGGTGGCGGAGAGACCCCATCCCGTAGCGGTCAGGGCCCGATCGAGGATTTCCCCTGCCAGGAGCAACGTGACCTTGCGCTTCCCGGTCGCTTGCTGTGTGGGAGGACGACCCCGGCGGCGGCGAGGCGGTGTGGAGTTCTGATGTTGCATGGCTCCTATAGATACCATCATGAATGCCGTATTTCAATACGGCCAATCCGAGCCTATCTCAGCGACTCCAGGAACGCCACCAGGTCCGCCGCGGCCTGCGGCGTGACGTCCCTGAGGAGGAGTTCCGGCATTAACGACTCGCGGCGCGGCTCGATCGAGCGCAGGTCGCGCGTGAGGATCCGCTGGAGCTTCCCCTGAGCGTCCTTGAGGACCGTTTCCTCCACGGACCGCTCCACCAGGAGACCGACGTGGAATTCTCCGGAACGCGTCACCGCCGTGTAGGCCAGGAACTCCGGCGCGACCTCGCGCGACGGTTCCAGGAGGTGCAGGAGTATCGCGCCGCGGCCGTACTTCTTCCCGATCTGGCTCAGGTCGGGCCCCACGGCACCCCCGACGGCAGCGATCCTGTGGCAGGTCTTGCACTGTGCGCCGGACTCGCTGAAGAAGACCTCGCGGCCGCGGGCGGGATCGCCCTTCAGGGCGAGGATCTGCGCCGGATCGGCGGAATCGCCGAGCCGCTCGCTCCGTTCTTCTTCGGGGAAATACCGCTCGAATACGTCGCGGACGGGGCCGGCCGCAAGCGACCGCGCCGCGGCGAGGACCTCGTCGCGCGCATCGCTCGCCATCGCTCCGCCGTCCAGCTCGCAGGCGAGGAGGAGCGCTCCCCGCGTCGAGGCGAGCAGCCCGCGGATGGCGGCGGTGCGGTCGTTGCCGGCGCCCCCCGAGACCGTGACCGAAAGCTCCGGCGCCCGCTCGGGCGGCGGGCCGTCCGCCGGGGGCGGCAGGCTCGCGATCCAGTCGCGGATGAGCCGCACGGCCATGCCGTCGACCCGGCTCGCTCCGGCGCGGGGCATGTGGCCGCCGCCGAGCTTCGCCATGCGGTAGTAGAGGACCGAGCGGGCGGGATCTCCCGGCGCAATGATGCGGGCGCCGTCGATGCCGAAGGTCCCTTGCGCCGGTCTCGTGTCGACAGCACCGGTGTCCTTCAGCCTCGTCGGAAGAGGCAGATGGATCGGCGAGAGGCCGCCGCCGTTCTCTCGGTGGCAGTGGCCGCAGTTGACGTGGAGGTACGAGCGGGCGCGATCGGACAGGTCCGCGGTCGTGTCCCGCGGGTCCGCGATGCGCGGGAGGTCCTCCCGTTTCGCCGAGAGGGGCCGGCTGAAGACGCCGAGGCGGTCGAACTCCGCCGCCAGGTTGATCCGCTCGACGCCGGTCTCGATCTCGCGGTTGATCTGCGGCGTGTTGAGGCCGAGGACGCTCCCGCTCTGGTAGTAGTGGCAGAGAGTGCACTCCGTGCGGCTGAGGAACCGCCACGGCCGCGGGCGGCTTTTCGCCGCGACGCCGGCTCTGTAGGCGCGCGAGCCGCCCTCGGCTCCGACCAGCGCCGCATCGGTCCCTTCGTCGTTCCAGGCGTAGGTGTACGGCCGCCAGGAGCCCGCCTCGAAGTGGAGGAGCTGCGTCTCCATCCGCCGGCTCGGGAGAGGTTCATCGCCCTCCGGGGGACGGTACACCGTCCTCACGAGGACGGTCCCCGCCGGAAACTCCCATCGGAAAGGATTGTTCGGATCGATCTTGGCGTCGCCCGGCAGGGCGAGGAACCTCTCGGCGGTCGCGCCGTCGGCCCACAGCTCCGACTGGATCGAGTAGGGGATCACGCCCATCGCGGGAACGTGGTCCTTCACCGAGGCGAAAAGGCCGGTCTCACTGAGCATCCGCGGAAATCGTGATGGCGAACCCGCCTCCGGGTTGCGCTCGATGCGATGGATCCGCGCCGCGTTGCCGTAGTCCGAGATCAGAAGCTCGCGGCGGCCGTCCTCGCCGAACGCGACGATCTGGATCATCGTGTCAGCCAGCTCGCGGTGCTCGGAAACTTTGCCGCTCCTCGTGCGGAGGCTCCAAATCTTTCCCGTGACCCAATCGCCGTAGATGTACGCTCCGCGCAGCTCCGGGAGCTTCGAGCCGCGGTAGACGTAGCCGCCCGTGAGCGAGGCGGCCTCGGAATGCCCGTGCTCGACGATCGGCGGCAGGATCGGCGTCGGCCCCCGCTTCCCCTGCGGATCGACGAGATGCGTCCCCTCCGTGACGCTCCAGCCGTAGTTCCCGCCCTTCTCGATCCTGTAGACCGGTTCGATGAGGTCCCAGCCGACGTCGGCGGCCCAGAGTTCGCCCGTTTCTCGGTCGAAGGTCATCTTCCACGGGTTTCGGAGCCCGTAGGCCCAGATCTCGGGCCGCGCGCCCTCGAGGGTGCGGAACGGATTGTCCGGCGGAATGGAGAAGGTCCGGCCGTCGGCCGGCCGGTCGACATCGATCCGCAGGATCGAGGAGAGGAGGTCGCTCACGTCCTGGCCCGTCTTCTTCGTGTCGGGCGGGTTCGGCCCCACTCCGTCGCCGGTCGCGATGTAGAGGAGGCCGTCGTTTCCAAATTCGAGGCAGCCCCCGTTGTGGCCGCCGGCGAGCCAGGTGAAGACGACCTTCCGGCTTTCGAGGATGATCCGGGGCGGATCGGACCCGCTCACCTCGAAGCGCACGATGCGCGTCCCGTCGGGCTTCTCTCCCTTGAGCGCGTAGCAGAGGAAGACGAAGCGGTTCCGAGCGAAGTCCGGATGGAACGTCATCCCGTAGAGGTCGCTCTCCGCGGGATCGTGGGCCGCGAGATCGAAGAAGAGATCGGCCGAACGGCGATCGGGATCGTTCGGAAACGAGAAGACCTTGCCTCTCAATTCCGCCACGAAGAGGCGATCGAGGCCCGGAGCGGTGGCGATCAAGACCGGATCCGTGAACTTGAGGTGCGGGAACGCGACCGCGGTGCGAAACGGCGAGGGAGGCTCGGGCGTGCCCGAGATGCGCGACGACGTCCAGAGCGGCCGCGCGGGTTCGGCGGCGAGAGTGAAGGGGACCGCGCCGGCGCGGACTGCGACAAGAATACCAATGGAGAGGCTAAACCGCATGGCGTTCAAAGGGCCTTAGTTTCTTGTCGTCTCTCCCGCCCCAGGCCAGGGCCCCGGTGACTTGTCGGGAAGCTCCTTCAAGGCGCGCTCCTCCTTGAAGACCTTGAATCCGCGCCTCTGGTAACTCGCCAGCGCGGACGGATGGTCGAGGGAGCAGGTGTGGACCCAGACGCGCGTGGCGCCGCGCTCCCAGCCGCGCTCGGCCGCGCGGTGAAGGAGGCGGCCGCCGAAACCTTTGCCAATGTACTGCGGCAGAAGGCCGAAGTAGGCGATCTCGACGTCCCCATCGACCTGGGCGTCCAGCTCGAAGTAGCCTGCGGGCGCGCCTTCGGCGAGGCCGATCCACGTCTCGATCTCTGGGCGGCTCACGTAACGGAGCCAGCGCTCGTAATTCCACGGAAGCCGGTCGATCCAGAACCAGTCGCCCCCGACTGCGGTGTAGAAGAAACGGTTCAGCTCGGGGCAAGGGACCGCCACGCGGCGGACTTCAAGCCCGGCGCAGGTCCGCTCCGGCGGCCGTAGCTCGGCGCGCCTCTTCATCTCGAGGTGGTAGGTGATGACTACGCGGTTCATGGGTGATATGGCCGACCTGTAAACTGCACGGGGCACTTTTATCGCAAGCCCAGTCGCGCGTCTATCGGGGATTGCTGAGCGGCGGCCCGCAGGAAAGGGTAACCTCCAGGCGCGGCGTCGGGGGCACCGACGGCAGCCCGGCTTCGTGAAGCTCCTCCCCGGATTGTGGTACTGGACCGACTGATCCGCGCGGCGACGCACCCCCTTTGCTCCGGGATTATGCTGGTGCGGAATAATGCCTCCGTGACATAATCCCGAGTTCATGAAGCTGCCGTTCCTGGACCGGCATGAGGAGCGCAAGCGCCTCAGGCGCGCTTTGTCCTCTCGTGAAGGCAACGTCGTCGTCCTTTATGGACGGCGGCGCTGCGGCAAGTCGCGCCTCCTCCTCGAGACGCTGCAAGACCGCCGGTCGGTTTATTTCGTGTGCGATGAGAGGGAAGGGAGCCTCCAGCGCCGGAGCCTCGCCGGTGCGATCGCGTCGCTCGTGCCGGCATTCGCTCGCGTTGAGTACCCGGACTGGGATGCGCTCCTCGACCGGTTCTGGAGCGAAGCGCCCGATGGGGTAGTTCTGGCGTTCGACGAGTTCCCCTATCTGGCGACCGCATCCCCGGAATTACCGAGCCTTCTCCAGAAGAGAATCGATGCTGCCCACCCTCGGACTCGCCACATCGTCCTTTGCGGCTCATCACAGCGCATGATGCAGGGGCTGGTTCTGGACGCGACCGCACCCCTCTATGGACGAGCCCGGGAAATCCTCGAGATTGGACCTCTCGCCGCGGGTTGGATCTCCAAAGCGTTCTCGTTCCGAGACGAGATCTCCGCTCTGGAGGCATTCTCGGTGTGGGGGGGGATCCCCCGGTACTGGGAGCTGGCCAACGATTTCAAAACTACGCACGCAGCGATCGCGCGGCTCGTCCTGGACCCGCTGGGGGCTCTTCGGGAAGAGCCCGATCGCCTTCTCCTCGATGACCTGTGGGAAACGACTCAAGCGTCCTCGGTCCTCAGCCTCATCGGCGAGGGGTGCAACAAGATTTCCGAGATCGCAGGACGACTGGGGAAGCCCGCGACTTCACTCTCTCGGCCGCTGAGCCGGCTCCTCGAGCTGGGATTGGTCGAGCGGGAGATACCGTTCGGTGCCTCGGAACGCGACTCCAAGCGCTCCCGCTACCGAATCGCCGATCCGTTCCTGAGCTTTTGGTTCCGTTTCGCCGCCCCCCATCGGGCGCTCGTCGAGGCCCGCCGCTCGACGCTCCTCGAACGCCAACTCGCCGAATACTTGCCGGCGCAGACGGGAGTGGTCTGGGAGCGCCTCGCTCGTCTCAGCGTTCCCTGTCTCTCACTCGGCGGAAGGCGCTGGCTTCCCGCTTCCCGTTGGTGGGGTGGGGGGCTCGATCGCCAGCCGCTTGAGATCGACATCGCCGCAGCCTCGGAGGATGGATCCGCGATCCTCGTCGGGGAAGCGAAGCTCGCCCTCGGATCGCGCGACTGGAGCCGGGAGATCGCGGTGCTCAGGGCGAAGATCAAACGGTTTCCGCCCGCGCAGGGCCGCAAGGTGATCGCGTGCATCTGGTGCGCCGCGGGAGGGAGAGCGCCGGCAGGAAGCGTTACGGTCGATGCGCGGCGCGTACTACAAGTCCTGAAGTAGACGGAGCACTTCCGGTCGGCCCACGTTCCGCTATCATGCCGGCTGGGATCGAGACTCACGCGAATGAGGTTGTCGTTGCGGATCTCTTTGTCCTACATGCTTCCACCGCTCCTCCGGGCCACCCTGGCCGCCGGGGCCGAGCCGCCTCTGTTCGAGCTGCGGTATGGCGACCGCGTCGTTTTCCTCGGTGGGAAGTTCATGGAGCGCGAGCAGGCCCATTCGCAACGCTGCGGCTCGACCTTGCAAGACGAACGAAGGGGTCCGCTGCGCCAGGAAAGAATCGCCAGCTTCGAATGCGCGGGTCCGAGTCGTCGAAGGGAAATGAAAAGGGTTGAAAGGTCAGACTGATGAACTTCCTGCGACCGCTCCCTTCGTGGGCGCTGCTCATCGGTTTAGCCGGTTGTCAGGCGGCCGTTCCCCCTTTGAAGCACTTGGCGATGTTCCAGGGCGACGGGCGGCCGATCGATCCGCGCTCGGCGGGCGGCTTGTTCCTGCCGTACCGCGTCGAGACCGAGGAGGATTTCGCCGGGCATGTCGAGGAAATCGTCGGGGGAATCCGGGCGGGCAACGCCTCACGCATCCTCATCTACATCCACGGAGGCCTCAACAGCCAGTCCGGGAGCATCCAGAACGCCCATCGCCTCCTCCCATTCATCGAGAAGGAAGGCCTCTACCCGCTCTTCATCAACTGGCAGTCGTCGTTGGGGTCAAGCTACGTGGATCACCTCCTTTTCATCCGGCAGGGAAAGGACCGAGGCTGGAAGTCGGTGTTCCTCTCGCCGTTCTACTTCATGATCGATCTGTCCCGCGGGGTCGCGCGGCTGCCCATCGTCTGGTACTTCCGCATCCGGGAATGGGTCGATCAGGTTTTCCGGGGCGGGACGTCGGACTTCCACGACGCTCACCGAGCCGAGGAGCTTTTCTCGGGGAAGCACACGGCGAAGAAGCTCATCCCGATCGATCCCGGCGACGGCAAGGAGGACGTGAGCCTCCGGCGCCGGGTCCTCCGGTTCGTCTGGTACATCGGCACGCTCCCCCTCCGAGGCGTGGGGACGCTCCTGATCGACACCGCGGGGCAGGGAGCGTGGGATGTGATGCTGCGGAGGACGAGGCTTCTCTTCCAGCGGGAGGATGAGTTCTCGGACGAGATGGACACGAGGGTCCACCGCAAACCCGAAGGACTTCTTCTTCTCATGGACCGGCTCGGCTTCCTCCAGGAAGAGCGGGAACTGAAGGGAGGGAGGCTCGAAGTCGTTCTCGTGGCCCACAGCATGGGGGCCCTCGTCGCCAACCATCTCCTCCAGCATCGGACGGCGTACGTCGAGAGCCATCCGCCGGATTTCGGACAACCGTGGAAGGCTGGGAGCCCTCTGCGAGTTCCCGCTTTTCGGGAGATCGTCTACATGGCGGCCGCCTGCACGGTGAGGGAACTCGAGGCGAGCATCTTTCCCTACCTCGAGAAGCACCCGGGTGTGGTCCACCACAACCTGGTTCTCCACCCGCGGAGCGATGTCGAGGAATCGAACTTTGGCGACTTGAGTCCGCGCGGGTCGCTCCTTGTCTGGATCGACGACTACCTCGCCAAACCCTTGACCCCGCTCGACCGCACGGCGGGCCGCTACGAGAACCTGATGCCGGCCCTCCACGATCTCCCCGAGTCGCTCCGGGGACGCGTCGTGGTGAAAGTGTTCGACCGGGGCGTCCCGTCGGAGCCGCAAAGTCACGGGGAGTTCAACGAAGGAGGGGATGGGGGCGGGAAATTCCGGTTCTGGGTGGCGGAAGACTACCGGATCGATGGGCAATGACGCCCCCTCACAGCTTCCATCGCTTGTGCATCCAGAACCACTGCTCGGGCTGGGCGAGGACCATGCGCTCGATGGTCCGGTTGTAGGCGCGCGTGTTGAGTCGGATCTCCTCCGTCGGATCGGAATGGGAAATCCACTCGAGCGGCTCCTCGAAGCGGAGCGTGTGTCGGCCGCCGGGACAGCGCCAGGCGCGGGCGGGGATGACCGTCGCGCCGCTGGCCCGCGCGATGATCGCCAGGCTTCGGAACGTGCCGGCGGGCGTGCCGAAGAACTCCACCGGGATGCCGTCCTTGGGCACCGATGCGTGCTGGTCGTGGATGAAGACCAGGACCTCGTTGCGCTCGAGGAGATCGAGGATGCGCTCGATCGAGCCCTTCTTGGGGATCACGCCGAGCCCGGCGCGCCGGAATCGCCTCAGGACGAGCCCCTCCACGAGCCGATTCGAGATCGGCCGGCGGAGAAAATGAAACTTCCCGCGGTATTCGGGAAACCGGAGGATCCCCGCCGCGCAGGAGATCTCCCAGTTTCCGAAGTGACCCGTGAGGAGGATGATCCCTCGCCCCGACCGTGAGGCCTGCAGCGGGCTCTCCATGTTCTCGACGTCGACCGCCGAGGCGATCGAGGCCATCGGCTTGAGCGCAAAGCCGGCGATCTCGATCAGGAACCGAACCATGTGGTCGTAAAAAGCCTGGGCGAGCATTCGATGCTCGGAGGGCGCGAGCGCGTCTCCGAAGACGCGGCGCTGGTTCCGCAGGATGACGCGGCGTCGCACCGGAAAGAACCTGTAGATGGCGCGTCCGAGGAGCGAAGGCTTCAGCTCGCGCACCATCCGGACGGCCCGGGCGAGGGAATCGTCTCCTTCACCGGCTGCGTTTTCCGCGGCGTCCGCTCCGGCGATGCCTCCATCCACGGTGGCGGCCACGACGGCGATCGCGCAGGCTTCGGAAGTGCAGGCAGAGGTCGACAGCGCGATGCGCGCGACACCGGTCCGCGCCATCGCCTCGCGCAGACGCCCTCCCAGCTCGATCCGGAGCGAGCCGTTCTCTCCCTCGCGCACGTCGATGTCTTCGACGCCGAGCTTCCCCGAGGCCGTCTCGTCGGGGAAGAGCTTGAGGCACGCCTCCTTGGCAGCGAAGCGGACTGCGAGGTGCCGCTCGCCAAAGCGCCGGGCGCGGCAGCGTTCCAGCTCCTGGGCTCCGAAGAGCCGGGCCATCTTCTCGTCGCCCAGCTCGCGGTGGAGACGGGCGACCCTCTCGACGGCGACGATGTCGATCCCGCAGCGCATCCCGTCCTCGCTCACCCTCTCCGTGAGGCTCGAAGGGCCAGCGCCGCCGCGCTGCCGCCGAAGCCGCGGCTGACGACGACGCCCGTGTCGCCCTCGATCGGCTGCACCGAGGGACTGACGCGAAGGCCCGTGAGGGACGGGTCGAGGCGCCGGAGGCCGGCGATGCCGGGAGCTTCGCCGTGCTCGAGCGAGAGGAGCGCCAGGACCGCTTCCAGAATCGCGGATGCTCCCATGAGGTGGCCGGTGGCCCACTTGAAGCCCGTCACCGGAGGCCCTTCGATGCCGAAGACTTCGAGGAGCGCGCGCCCTTCGGACGCGTCCGAAGGGACGGTCCCGTTGCCGTGCGCGGCGATCATCGAGACGCGATCGGGTTCGAGGCTCGCCTCGGCCAGGCATTCCTCGATCGCCCGGCGGACGGCTTCGCCCTCATCTCCGATCGCGAGGATTCCTTCGGCCTCGGTCGCGGTCCCGGCGCCGATGATCTCCCCGCGCGGCTCGGCGCCGCGGCGCGAGGCGGCGTCGGCCGTCTCGATGACCAGCGCGGCGGCCCCTTCGCCGAGGAGGCACCCGTCGCGGCCGGCATCGAAGCTCCGCACGGCGTCGCGGGCGAGGAGCCCGAGGCCGGCGAAGTAGAGGACGGTCTGCGGCTCGACGGGAGAATCGTAGCCGACGACGATGGCGCGATCGGCCTTCCCGTCCGCGAGGAGGCGAAGCGCCTCGCGGACGGCGAGGAATCCGCTCACCGAATGGCTCGTGAAGTTCGCATTCGGCCCTTTGAAGCCGGTCTGCACGCCTGCGTAGCAGAGGACGTTGTTCGGCAGCGTGCGGAGAAGCCACATCGGGCTCACGGTCGATGTCAGCTCCTCACCGAAACTCTTCAGGCCGCCGTGCGCGACCGAGAGGAGCGTGAAGAAGTCGTACTGGTTCGAGTAGGTTGCCCCGCCGCTCGCCGCAAGCACCGCGCAGCGCTCGTTGAAGCGCGGTCGCTCGCCCTCGGGCAGAGAGTCTCGAAAGCCGAGGAGGCCCGAATCGGCCAGCGCCTGGTGCGCGGCGTGGAGGCCGAGCATGTCCATCCGCGAGAGGAGCTTGTGGAGCTTTCGGTCGGGCACGAAGTCACGCGCGTCGAACCCCGCGATCTCCCCCGCTACCTCGCAAGGCCAGCCGGCCGCGTTCCAGGCGACGATCGGGCCGATTCCGCTCCGCCCCGCGCGCGCCGCTTGCCAGGCGGCTTCCGCGGTGCGGCCGGCGGAGCAGACCGCGCTCGCCCCCGTGATCCAGAGCGGGCCGCCGGCGGTCATCGGGCAGCCTCCGGCGCGCGCAGGACGAGACAGTTGTTCGATCCACCGAAGCCGAAGGAGTTCGTGAGGGCGACGCGGACGGCCCCGGCCCGCGTCCGGTTCGGGATGAAATCGAGAGCGCACTCGGGATCGGGGTTGTGGAGGTTCATCGTGCCCGGCGCTCGACCGTGATGGATCGTGAGGGCGCAGATGGCCGCCTCGACTGCCCCCGCGGCCGCGATGAGGTGCCCGAGCTGGCTTTTCGTCGAGCTGACCGGCACCATGCGGGCCTCCGGGCCGAAGACGGCCTCGATCGCGCGGCATTCGCTGCGGTCGTTCATCGGAGTCGACGTGCCGTGCGCGTTGATGTAGCCGACGTCCCTCGGCTCGACGCCCGCGTCCTCGAGGGACCAGCTCATGGCCTGGATCGGCCCGTCGCCCGATGGGTGCGAGTCGGTGATCCGGTAGGAGCTGAGCGAGTTGCCGTCGCCGGCCAGCTCGGCGTAGATGCGCGCATCCCTGCGCCGCGCGGCCTCCCACTCCTCGAGAACAAGGAAGCCCGCTCCCTCGCCGAGGACGAAGCCGTTCCGCGTCCGATCGAAGGGACGGCTGGCAGTCTGGGGGCTGTCGTTGTCGGTCGAAAGGGCTCCGAGGAGGCAGAAACCCGAGAGCCCGAGGGGATGGACCATCGAATCGAACCCGCCGGCGAGGATTCGGTCCGCCCAGCCGGCGCGGATCGCGTTGAGGGCGGTCCCGAGCGCCTGTCCTCCGGATGCGCACGCCGTGTGAACGGTGGCCGTGTAGCCGCGGATCCCGAAGCGGTGGGTGAGGAGGCTCAGCCCCGCCACGGTCTGCGTGCGGCAGAATTCGATCGGATCCGCGACGGACGAGAGCCCCTCGCGGCCGAGGAGACCGTCGTTGAGCCGGTCGTCCTTCACGAACCGGCGGTGCAGCTCTTCGAGCGCCGAGAAATCGGCGGAGATCATTCCCGACCCGACGACGCAGCCCCAGCGGGCCCCATCGCGCTTCGTCGGCGCCGCGCCGGCCGCGGCGATCGCCTGCGCAGCGGCGGCCAGCGCGAAGCGATGCTGGCGCCCGGCCAGCTTGAGGAGCTTTCGGTCTCCGGCGGCGTCCGGGTCGAAGTTCCTCACTTCGGCGGCGATCCGCGTCGGAAATCCGCTCGCGTCGAAGACCGTGATCGGCCCGACGCCGCTGCGGCCGTCCATCAAGCCGTTCCACGTGGAGGCGACGTCGTTCCCCAGGGGGGTCACGAGTCCCAGCCCCGTGATGGCGACGCGCCGTCGCCCCGTCATCGAGTCACCGCCAGCTCGGCGATCGCGCTTGAGACCGTCCGATCGCCCACGCGGCCGTTCAGGGAGACTTCGATGATGTCCCCGCGGCGCGACTTGATACGCGCCTCGGAGACGAGGACCGATCCAGGCCGAACGAAATCGCGCATCTTGAGGTCCCTCATCCGAATCACGCGCGCTGCACCCTCGAGGCCGGCGGCGGCGCGCGCGAGGTCCATCGCAAGCGCCATCTGGGCATCGAAGAGGAGCGTCGCCGGAAGGACCGGCGCGCGCGGGAAATGGTCGACGAGGTAGGAGGCGGAGCGCGGAACGCAGGTGACGGCCCGCAGGTGCTCCGCGGTCCGCTCGACGATCGCGTCGATCGCCGGATGCAGATCCTCGGGCTGCCGGGGGGACGGCGGACGCGAGAGATCGATCGCCCCGGCTGGAACATCGAAGCTCTCGCTCTCGGAGGCTGTGAGGAGCCGGCGGTACTGCCGCTCCGCGGCGGTGGGATCTTCGAAGTCCTCGATGGGGAGCATCGGGCCGACGCAATGGCGCAGCGCGACGACCGGGCCGCCTTGCGACCGAGCCTCGCCGTGGTAGTGGAGCGCGTCCTCTTCCGCGGATTCGATCTCCACATCAAGGAGGAGGACCTCCCCCGGCCTCGCGGCGCCGCGGATCTCCGCTTCCGCCGTCAGTCCGGCGACCGGGCGGCGCCGGAATCCGCTCCCCGCCATGGCGATCCAGGCCCCGAGCTGCCCGACCGCCTCCGCCGCAAAGCAAGGCGACAGCTCCGGCCGCCCTCCGGAACCCGGGCGCACGAACGGATCCGACCGGCTGACTGCCTTGAGCGCCCTCGCCCCGCTCGGCCGCCCCGGAACTCCGCGGACCTCCAGGATGCGGTCGACGAAGAGGTAGCCCATGATCTCCGTCCGTTTCTCAACAGTGTCTAACAAACTGAGCCACCAACCGCGTTGCGAGCGCCGAAGGGCGGCCCCTCGCCGCCGCAACCCGGAGGGCAGGTCCACCTTGCGGTGGACATAGCCCAGCCAATTCGCCCAAGGTCAAGGTGGGCCTGTGCGGTCTGGGGTTCATTCTGTTAGTCACGCTATGCCCCCGCGGGGCCGGCCTGCCGGGACGCATGCGCCTTGACCACCAGCTTGCAGAACGTTTCGACGTTGAAGAGGGTGGGGATGTCCGCCATCTTCAGCCCCGGGCGGATGCCGTCCGCCGGCACTTCGCTCAGGTGCGCTCGCAACCGTGCGAGTCCGGCATCGGTGATCACGCCGTCCCGGGAAAACTCCGCCTCGCTCAGCTCGCCGCGGGCGTCGCGGGCGATCTGACCGCGGGGAATCTTCACGCCGAAGGCGCGCTCGAGCCGGAAGAGGATGTCCAGGTAGTCGATGGATTCCGCACCGAGGTCGTCGATGAGCCGGGCGGATAGGGCCAGGGCTTCGATGTCGCGGCCCAGCGCCTCGCAGATGACCTTGGAAACGACGGGATGTGCGGTCTGGATGTCCATGCGCTCGGTTGAGGGACGGGAAGCCTACTCCATCTTGAATCCGCCGTCGACATGCAGGACCTCGCCGGTGATGTAATCGCCGAAGCACGAGGCCAGGAAAAGGACCGCCGGGGCGACGTCCTCCGGACGGCCGAAGCGCCTCAGGAGGATCTTGCCTTTGACCTCATCGCCGGCGGCCGAAAGAAGAGCCCGGCTCATGTCGGTTTCGATCACGCCGGGAGCCACCGCGTTGACGGTGATATTCTTGGACGCAAGCTCCGCCGCCAGCGAGCGCGTCAGCGACTCGATCGCCCCCTTGGAGGCCGCGTAGTTCGTCTGGCCGCGGCCGCCCTTCGCGGCGGCGACCGAAGTGATGTTGATGATCTTCCCGGAGCGTTGCGCCATCATGTGGGGGACCGCGGCCCGGATCGCGTTGAAGACTCCCACGACGTTCGTGTCGATGACCTCGCGGACGTCCTCGTCGCTGAACGCGGCCAGGAGGTTGTCGCGGATGATCCCGCTCGAGTTGACGAGGACATCGAGACGGGCGCACCGGTCGACGACGGCGGCGATCGCGTCCTCGCAGGCCTCGCGGTCCCGGACATCGGTCCGAAGGGCGTATGCGCGGCCCCCACGCTCCCGCACTCGTTCGAGGACCTCCGCCGCGGCCCGCTCATCTTGGAGGTAGAGGAAGGTGACGTCGCAGCCCTCCTCGGCGAAGCGGATGACCATCTCGCGGCCGATCCCTCGACTGCCGCCCGTGATCACCACCGACTTTCCTTTGAGGCCGGGTTCTTCGAACATCGTTCCCTCAACCGACGATCGAGTAGCCCGCGTCGACCACGAGAGTCTGGCCGCGGATCATCTCCGCCTCCGGGAGGCAGAGGAGATAGACGGCTCCCGCGACGTCCTCCGGGGAGAGGAGCCGGCCGGCGAGCGAACGGCGCAGGAATTCTCCGGCGATCTCCTCTCGGCGCGGGAAATGAGCCAGCGCCTCGGTGTCTACGACGCCGGCGCTCACCGCGTTCACCCGGATGCCCCGGGGGGCCATCTCGACCGCGAGGGTCCGCACGAGGGACTCCAGGGCGGCTTTCGATGCGCCGATGAAGGCGTAATCGGGAAGCGCGCGCACCGCGCCGAGGCTCGAGAGCGCGATGATGCGGCCGCCGGGCCGCATCCGCGGCGCCGCCTTCTGCGCCAGGAGGTTCAGGGCGAGCGCGTTCGTTTCGAGGCACCAGCGCCAGTGCTTCAATGTCAGTTCCTCGGCAGGCTTGAGAACGCCGCTCGCGGCGTTGCTCACGAGGATGTCGAGGCGGTCGAAATGGGCGGCGAAGGTGCCGAAGATTTCATCGACCGAAGCGGGATCGCCGACGTTGCCCGGCACGAGCGCCACGCGCCGCCCGAGCGGAGCCAGCTCAGCCGCCAGGTCTTCCGCCTCGTCGTGGCTGTTGTAGTAGTTGATCGCGAGGTCGCAGCCGGCGCGGGCCAGCTTGCGCACGATAGCGCGGCCGATCCCTCGGGATCCTCCGGTCACAAGCGCGATCTGGCCATTCAACTGGCAAATGGGCGCCGGCGGAGAATCGGGCGAAACGGCCCCTCCCCCTCTTTCTGTCGGTGGACTCATGAGAGGACCGGATGTTGAGTTGGCGCGGGGGGCATGTCAAGGCCGGAAGCGACAGTCCGCAAGCGAAAACGGCGCCGATCGAGCCTGGAAAGTAATGCGGCCGGCGCCCTCGGATCGAAGGGAGGGGGCCGGCCGCAGCGCGATGGGATCGCGCGGTTCTCAGTCGAATTTCTTGAGGTCGGGCTTGGCGGTCTCTTTCTTGGACTCGCTCGGGCCTTCTTCCTTCTTGAAGTTCGCCTCGATGTACTTCCCGCGGCAGTTATTGCAGCAGAAGAGAACCGTCTCGGACTTGACCTGGACGAGGACGTTCTCGGCCTTGGCCTCCTTGCCGGAGACGCAGCACTTCTCGGGTCCCTTGTCGACGGCTCCCAGCTCCTTCAGGTAAGCCTTGGGGCAATTCCCGCAGCAGAAGTAGAGCTTCTCGCCGTTGACGACGAGCGCGTGATCGGCCTTGGCCTCCTTGCCGGAGATCGGGCAATTCTTCGGCCCCTTGTCGACCAGCTCGAGCTTTTGCTTCGCGAGGAAACCCTTCGGGCAGTTCCCGCAGCAGAAGTAAACCAGCTCCGCCTTGCGGTGGATCAGCTTGGTCTCTTCTTTCCCTTCCTTTTTCGAGATCGGGCAGGCCTTCGACGTGATCTCCTCGCTGAGGCCGATCCTCTTGGCGTACGCCTTCGGGCACTTGTCGCAGCAGAAATTGACCTTCTTGCCGTTGACGTCGAGGAAGTGCTCTTCCTTGGCCGGCCCCCCGCTGATAGGGCACTTGCCGACATCGGCGCCGGTGAAAGCGATGGCAAGAAGCGCGACGGCAATCGTATGCATGGTCCTGGCTCCTTTCCTACAAGCTCCAGTCACCCGGAGCGGCTTCGCCGGCGGGTCGGGTCGATCTCGCCGGACGGGTTTTCCTTTCGAGAACCGCAACAGTGTACGCGGCGGGGTGGGAGGAAGCAATCGATGCGATAGTTCCGTGTCCCCGTGGTTCTGGGCCGCTACGGACCGCGACGGGCGAAGAGGCCACAGCCGACGGGGATGGCCTCGTCGGTCGGGTCGGCGCCGCGGGTCGGGAAGGGCGGCGGTCCTACCCCTCGGTCGCCCGGCTAGCGGCGATTCTCTTCAGGGCGGCCTCGATGAGTCGTGGTGCGACCCGGAAATTCGTCAACTTCAACCGCTCCAGAGCCTGCGGAAGGTCGAGTAGGTTGCGTTTCGCCGCATGCTCCAGCACGGCAAGAGTACCTGCGACCCGCAGTCCCCCTCGGGTAGCGAGTCTCGTCCCATCGCGATCGTCCATGAGAAGCCAATCGGCTCGGAGTTCCTTCGCGAGCGCAACCGCGTGGAGCTCTCCGGGGCCGAGTTCTACGTCGATTTCGACCGGCGTCGTAGTGCTCGCCACCTTCAACCAGGCGGGCGTGGTCGCGGCCCAGCGCCGCACAACCTCAGGTATACGTGGGTGGCGAACTCTCTTGCAGCACTTCTGGCGGGACGAAGACATCGCTGAAGAGCCTCGGAAGAACTTCGACCGCGCCGATCAGCACCAGGTTATTCAGGGGCGACGTGTCGGAGACGACAATTACTCTCCCGCCGATCGCCCGAGATTCTCGACCTGACGAGCGAGGTCCTCGACCGTCGGAAGGTCATCGGTGACGTTGTGCTTCTTCAACGCTCCGTCTGTCTCGAAACGCGAGAGGCCGAGCGCCTGCGAGAGGTGGTGATGGGTCAGCTTCTCCTGTCGATAAAGCTCGACGAGAGCGGCTTCCTTCGCCGCCAGATCGAGGTTGCCCAGCTCACGGCGAAGGAACCGCTCGATTTCGGCGGGATGATCGAAGCTGACAGCCATGCCACGAAAGAATGCGCGGAGCTGGTTCCGGCGTCTACTGCCGGCGAAGAGCCCTGTAGCAGTTGGGAGATTGAGGACCTCTTCCTCCCTTGGCGGCGCGACCCTTTGTCATCTATGATCCCCGCCCATGCGCGTCCCCGGGCTTCTCATCGTGCTTCAGCTCACCGCGCTCCTCGCCGCTCCCGGCTGCGGGCCCCCGCGGCCGTATCCGCACCGGCCGATCTCGCTCATCTGTCCCTGGGGGATCGGCGGCGGGACGGATGCCGTCGCTCGTGTGCTCGCGAGCCACCTCGAGAGGCAGATCGGCCAGCCGGTCGCCGTCATCAACCGAACGGGCGGCGGAGGCGCCGTCGGCCACACGGCCGGCGCGGGGGCACCGCCAGACGGTTACACGATCACGATGATGACGGTCGAGGTCACCACCATGCACCAGCGCGGCCTGGCGAGAATCCGGCCGGATGACTTCGCGCCGATCCTGCTCGCCAACTACGACAGCGCTGCGCTCTTCGTGCGGTCTGAATCGCCTTGGAAGACCTTTGCCGATCTTCTGAAGGATGCGAGAAGCCGGCCGGGCGTACTGAAGGCCTCGGGGACCGCGATCGGCGGCATCTGGCACCTTGCCTGCCTCCAGGCGATCCGCGACTCCGGGCTCCCCGAGGGCGCCATCCGCTGGGTGCCGTCGAACGGCGCCGGGCCCGCGCTGCGGGAGCTCGAGGCAGCCGGCGTCGACATGGTCTTCTGCAGCCTCCCCGAAGCGAAGACGCTCATGGAGGCCGGGCGGCTCGTCTGCCTGGGCGTCATGAGCGAAAAGCGGTTCGAGCGCTTTCCCGAAGTGCCGACTTTCGCCGAGCAAGGGGTCAATTCTTCGAGGGCCGGCTGGCGGGGGGTCGCGGCTCCTCGAGGAACGCCCCCCGAAGTGCTCCGGACGCTCGGTGAGGCCTTCGCGCGCGTCGCGGCGAACCCTGAGTTCCGTAAATTCATGGAAACGAGCGGCTACGATGCCCGCATCGAGACGGGGGAGACTTTTCTTCGGACGATTCGCGCGACGGAGGCCGAGCTGGCGCCGCTCATCGCCCTCACGACCCACGATTCCGGCGGCGCGGAGCCGGGGCCGTGGCTTTTCCCGGTCCTTCTTGGGACGGGGCTCGTCGTGGCGGTGGGCTGGGCGATCAGGGCCGAGCGGCGCGCCCGGCGAAGGGAGCCATCGACTGAGGCTTCCGTTTCGCCTCAAGCGCAAACGAGTCCCCCGAATCTGTCCCGCGCTTTCGAAGTTCTGGCCTGCGTCCTCTTCTTCATCGCCTGCGCCGAGACGCTTGGCTTTCTGCTCGCCGCCGGGCTGCCGCTCTTCTATCTCCTGCGCCGCATGGGGTCGACTTGGATCGTGAGCGCGGCCGTGGGAGTTGGCGTCACGTGCTGCGTCTACACCCTCTTCGCCAAGCTCCTTCGCGTGACGCTTCCGGGCGGGTGGATCGGCTTCTAGAATCCATGGAGCCTCTCCTTCAGGCCTTTCTGGAGCTGCTGAAGGACCCATTCGTCCTCCTGACGATCCTTCTGGCGAGCGCGTACGGCCTGTTCGTCGGCGCGATTCCGGGGTTCACGGCCACGATGGCCGTGGCGCTCCTCGTCCCATTCACTTTCCTCCTCGATACGAAGCTTTCCATTGCGGGGATCGTCGCCTTGACCGCGACGGCGATTTTCTCGGGGGACATCCCGGGCGCGCTGATCAGGATCCCGGGCACTCCGGCCTCCGCTGCCTACACCGCGGACGCCTACGAGCTGACGCGCAAGGGGCGCGGCGCGTGGGTGCTCGGAATCTCGCTCGTCGCCTCGGTGGCCGGCGGCCTTTTCGGGGCGGCGGCGCTCATCGTCGCCGCGCCCGCCCTGGCGAAGATCGCCTTCTACTTCACAACGTACGAGTACTTCTGGCTCGTCGTCCTCGGGCTCAGCTCGGCGGTCGTCGTCACCGGCGCGAACCCCGCCAAGGCGATCGTCTCCTTGCTTCTTGGGCTCTGTCTCTCGCTCATCGGGCTCGATGAGGTGAACGGCGCGCCGCGGATGACGTTCGGATTCGACGAGCTCGGCGGCGGGATCAGCTTCATTCCGGCGATGATCGGTCTCTTCGGCCTCGCGGAGGTTCTCCGCGGCATCTCTCGAAGCCTCACCGCCGTCGCGTTCGAGCCGCAGCGCCGCGAGGCGATCTTGATCCCCGCCTGCCGCCTCGTGGCCCAGCGATTCGGCGCGTTCCTTCGATCGAGCGGCATCGGCACGCTCATCGGGATCCTTCCCGGCGCGGGGGCCGACATCGCGGCCTGGGTCTCCTACGGCGTCTCGCGGCGCCTCTCGAAGAACCGAGAAGAGTACGGGCGCGGCTCGTGGGAAGGCGTATCCGACGCGAGCGCGGCCAACAACGCGGCCCTCGGGGGCGCGTGGATCCCGGCGCTCGTCTTCGGCATCCCCGGCGACTCGGTCACCGCGATCGTCATCGGCATCCTCTTGATGAAGGGGATCACTCCCAGCGCGAAGATCTTCACGAACGAAGTGACCTCGAAGATCGTCGCCAGCATCTACGTCAGCTTCATCGTCGCCAACATTCTTCTCATTCCGCTCGGCTACATAGCGATCCGGCTCGGCGGATGGATGGTGAAGGTTCCGCGGCGAATCCTTCTGCCCATCATTTTCCTCTTCTGCCTCGTCGGGTCGTTCTCGATGAACGCGAGCTTCTTCGACGTCGGAGTGATGCTCGTCATGGGGATCCTCGGATTCTTCCTCGAGGCTCGAGGCTTCTCCGTAGGGCCCATTGTGCTCGGTCTGGTACTCGGACCGATGCTCGAGCAGAATTTCCGCTTCAGCTTCATCAAGTGCGGCGGGAACCTGACCGAATTCGTCGCGCGCCCGATAGCGGGCATCCTCGCCTTCTGCGTCCTGGCTCTCTGGGTGGGACCGTACCTCAAAGCACGGATCTTCCGCCGGAGCTGACGCCGCCGCGGAATCCTTGAGGGCCGTCAAAATGGCGCCCGCCCAGGTCCGTACCGATTCTCTCGCCATAGTCCGCGGCCAATTTGGCAGTAGCAAAGAGATTCGCCCCGCCGGGCCAATTCCTAAATCATTCAGCGGGAATTCTTTGCTATGCGCGGAACAGAACTGGAACGGCTGTTGCTTCCACTCTCCATCGTACAAAGATCTGGGAAATCAGATCCCTGTTGAAGGAGGACACGCAAATGGCGACCTACTTGACGCTCCCGACCCGATCCCGGCGCGCCGGGGATCCGTTCCAGGAAATCGGAACGCTCCAGGAGGAGTTAACGAATCTCCTCGATGCGACCGGGTTCGGACGGCCTTTCTTATCGCAACGAGAGCGCCGATTCCCGCTCTTGAACATCATCACGACCGACAAGGAATCCATCCTTCGTGCCGAGTTACCCGGCGTCGAGTTGAAGGACCTCGAGATCTCGCTAACCGGGACGACCTTGACGATCAAGGGCGAGCGGAAGGCCGAGGACCAGGTCCCCGACGAGAAGTACTACCAGCGCGAGCGGGGCGCGGGCCCTTTCGGTCGGACCGTCGAACTTCCCCACAAAGTTGACGCCGACAAGGTCGAGGCTTCGATCAAGGACGGCGTGCTGACGATCAAGCTGCCGAAGGCCCCGGAGATCCAGCCGAGGCAGATCGAAGTGAAGCTCGCAAAGAAGTGAGCAACGGCGCGACGAAAGGAGTCGATTCCATGGAACATACGGAGCGATCGAACCAGAGCGGAAACGGCGATCGGACTGCAGAGAATATCGAGTTCGCGCCGGCGGTCGACATCTACGACCGCGGGGAGGAGATCGTCCTCGTCGCCGACATGCCGGGCGTGCCGTCGGAGGGGACGGAAGTTCATCTCGACCGCGGTGCGCTTTCGATTCGAGGTCGCGTGAGCCAGGAGCCCCCCGCTGGGCGCTGGACGCTGCAGGAGTTCCGAGTCGGAGACTACGTCCGAACCTTCACCGTGAGCGAGGATATCGATCCGGCGGGGATCGCCGCGGAGCTGAAGAGCGGAGTCCTGACGCTGCGGCTCCCCAAGGCCGCGGAGAAGAAACCGCGCAAGATCGAGGTCCGCACGGCCTGACGGCGCCGTATATCCGAAGCGACAACCCAGAGACAGAATCGAACAGGTAAGAGAAAAGGAGGTATACGCATGAACTTGATTCCCTGGAGAAAGAGCGATCGATCCGAGCTGCAGCCTCTCTCGACCCTCGAGCGCGAGACGGAGAGCTTCTTCGGCGATTTCTTTTCCGACTCATGGTTGCGCGGCTTCTTCCGGAGCGAGGGAGCGAGCGGGTTCACGCCGGCCGTCGACCTCCGCGAGACCGATGACAAGGTCCTCGTCGAAGCCGAGCTGCCGGGTGTGGACCCGAAAGACGTCCAGGTCCACGTGGAGGGAAACCTCCTGCGGATCCGAGGCGAGCGCAAGCAGGAGAAGGAGGAGAAGACGAAGGGCTATTACCGAGTCGAGCGATCCTTCGGCCAGTTCGAGCGGGTACTCAACCTGCCCGAGGGAGTCGACCCGGAGAAGGTCGAGGCCGGCTTCAAGAACGGACTCCTCACGATCGAGCTGGAGAAGGTGCCGATCGCGAAGCCGCGGTCCATCGAAGTGAAGGTCCGATCGTGACGGCAGCGGGTTCTGATCGCTGACACCGCCTCTTCTCGCACTTCAAGCGACGAGAGGAGCCACCACCACGTTCGTCCCTCTTCTCACGGCGGAGGGGAGGGTTGACTCCCCGCCGTTTTCTCTACACCGCCGCGGATCTCGAACGAAGCGGCGTTCGATTCCAAGAGCTCGATCTGCGACCGGTCGTCATCACCGCGAGAAAGAGCACGAGGATCTGAACGCATCCGCCCCGTTCTCCCGCTTGACTCCCTGGTAGTTCCGCCCGGATAATCCCTCGCACGGGTCAGGTCCGCGGGTCACAGGGATTTCGGGGATTCCTCTCAAGAAATCCGGATGCGACGAGGTTTTGCCCTCTGCCGCTGGTATTGGGCAAAGAGAAAGGCTGTCGATGGGGGTTGTCCGGTCCGTCTCGATCCGCTTCATTTGTTTCATGCTTGCTTGTGTCTGGCTTCCGGCGGACCGGAAGGCCCGCGGGGCAGGCGAGCTCGAGACGCTGGCCGGTGGAGCGCCGTTGAAGCCCCTACAGCCGCGGGAAGTCGGCCTCAGCCCCTTTGCGTTCGCCGAAGGAGCCAAGGGGGAGATCTTCGTCGGCGCCGTGGGAATGGTGTTCGAGCTGAGGCCGGAGGGGCTCGTCCGCATCGCTGGGACTGGGATCGAGGATTCTTCGGGCGATGGATTGAAGCCGCTCGAGACATCCTTTCGAGACGCCACCGATATCGAGATCCTCCCCGATGGGAGCATCCTCATCGCCGACGCCGGCAACTTCCGCGTGAAAAGGATCGACGTCGCGCAATTGAGCGTCTCCACCGTCGCCGGAAACGGCAAGGAGGGCTACGCGGGCGAGGACGTCCCCGCAGTCGACGCTTCGTTCGGCGTCATTACCGATGTGGCGGTCGATGAGCAGGGCAACTTCTTCCTGGCCGACTCGACGTCCTTTCGAGTTCGCCGCGTCGATGGGGCGAGCCGGCGCGTGCGGACCGTCGCGGGCGACGGAAGCTTCGGCTCCGGGCCGGACGGCGTCCCTGCGGTGCAGTCCCCCCTCGGGAGAATCGGAGCCATCGCGGTGGAACGCGCGGGCGGCATCTGGATCGCGGATGCCTCCCACGGTCTCGTGCGCCGCGTCGATGCCGCAAGCGGAGAGATCCGCACCGTAGCGGGTGGGGGTCCGCCCGATCTGGCGCTCGCGGAGGGCGTTCCGGCGATTCAGTGCGCTCTGGATCCTCTCGCCCTCACCCTCGATGCCGCGGGCAACCTGTACGTCGCCGATGGCATCTGCACGGTACTCGGCAGCCTCTGCCTGCCGGGTTCTCCGGCGAGCGAGCGCGTGCGCAGGGTCGACGCGGCCACGGGGCTCATCACGACGATCGCGGGGGGCGGCGACCCGCGCGATGGCCTCGGCGACGGCGGCGCGCCCCGCGAGGCGCGCCTCGCGGCGATCCGGGACATCGATCTCCTGGCGAACGGCGAGCTGGCGATCGCCGGCGGCGTCCACCACCGCGTGCGGCTCGTCGACGCCGGGCTCCAGGGGATCCGGACTCTCATCGGCAACGGGAGCCCGCGCTTCTCTGGCGATGGCGGACCGCCCCGCGAGGCGCTCTTCGCCGGCCCCGCCGATGCGATCCTCGATGTTGCGGCGGACTCCCTCTGGATCGCCGACACCGGCAACGGGCGCATTAGGCTCGCCGGCGGCCTCACGCAGGGGAGCGGCGGCTTCGTGAAGACCGTCGCCGGCGGGGGGTCGCCGCCCGATGGCATCGGCGATGGGCTCATTCCGACCGAGGCGCGGCTCGTCTCTCCGCGGGCGATCGCAAAGGACGGGCTCGGCCGCCTGTGGATCGCCGACGCCGGCGGCGGTCGCGTACGGCGGACCGATCCCGGCCTGAGCTTCATCGAGACCGTCGCGGGCGGCGGGCCGATCGTCATCAATGATCCTAAAGCTCCACTTCCCGCGCCGATTCCTCCGGGCGGCCTCTCCGAGCCGCTCGACGTCCTCCCCGGCGCCGCGGGCGACTTCTGGGTCGCGGATGGCGGTCTCGGCCTCGTCCTCCGCTTCGATGCGGTCGGGGGAGGGGTGATCTTCGCGGGCGGCGGCGGGTCCGAGGCCGACGACGTCCTTGCGACCGAGGCGCTCCTCCGCCGGCCGGCGGCGCTGGCCCTGGATCCCGCGGGAGGGGTTCTCTTCATCGCCGATGCCGGATCGGGGAGGGTGCGGATGATAGATCTTGCGAGCGCGCGGATCCGGACCGTTGCGGGCGGCGGAGCGCCGGCCGACGGCTCGGGCGACGGACTTCCGGCGACGCAGGCCCGCCTCGTCGGGCCCACGAGCCTCCAGATCGAAGGCGCGGGCACGGGCCTCTGGATCGGCGACGCGGGAGCCGCGCGCGTCCGGCGCGTCGACCGCTTCTCCGGGCTTATCGGGCCGCTGTGCGGCCCGGGCGTCGAAGGGTTCGCGCCCGATGGGACTCCGGCGCTCCTGGCGCCCCTCCGCATGCCGTCGGGGATCTCGCTCGCCGACATTCGGACGCTGGTCTTCTGCGACGGAGGGAACCATCTCATCCGGCGCGCGGCCTTCTCCGACCGAGCTTTGACGATCGCACCCGCCTTTGGAAGCCTGAACGGGGGCAACACGGTGCGCGTGAGCGGCGGGGGACTCCTTTCCGGGGCCACGTCGCTGCTTTTCGACGGCGTCGCGGCTGCGGACGTCATCTTCCTCGACCCCCAGACCTTCACCGCGACGGTTCCACGGGGCTTCTGGCCCCCGCGCACGGTGGAGGCGGCCGTCGTGGTGGCGGGAGAGCGCGATGCGATCCTGGGGGGCTACACGTACCTCAACGACCCGCCCGTGGCCGACGCCGATCCCGACGACCCCGACGACGGCTATCGAATCTTCCTCGGCGATCCGCTTTTGCTCGATGGCCGCGCCTCGAGCGACCCGAACGAGCTCTCGGGGGATGCGGTCGTCCTCTACGAATGGGACCTCAATTCAGATGGGATTCCGGACGCCGTCGGAGACGTGGCGGTCCTCTCTCCGCAGCAGCTTGCGGCGATGGGGATCGCATCCGGCGGGAACTATCCGGTCGGCCTGCGCGTCATCGACCGGGAGGGGGCCGGCGCCCAGCGCTCGACGGCCCTCTTCGTCTTCGACTACGTTCTCGATCCGCCCAGCGGCTCCCTCAACGGCGGCTACACGGCGCTCATCCGCGGCACGAACGCCGGGACCATCCGGCGCGTGCTCTTCGACTCCGTGCCCGCCACGGTCCTCGTCGCGGTCGACCGGGACACGCTGAGTCTGCGTGTTCCACCCCGCGAGCCCCCCGCGGGCGACGTCGAGGTTATTCTGGTCCTCGACGCGCTCACGCTGGCGCTGAGGCAGAGATTCGCGTACGAGAACGACCCGCCGATCGCCCGCGCGATCGCCGACAACTCGAAGACCGACTACCGGGTGCGCCTCGGGAGCTCTCTCGTCCTCGATGGGACCGCATCGCGGGATCCGAACGAGCCGGTGGGGGATTCCATCGTCAGCTTTGAGTGGGACCTCGACTCCGACGGACGCCTCGACCGCCGCGGAGCGAAGGTGAAGCTCGCTCCTGAAGAGGTGAAGGCCCTCGTACGCGGAGTGGGGATCCCCCAGAGCATCACGCTGCGCGTTGTCGATCGCATGAAGGCCGAGGGGACCGACACGGTCCCGCTCACCGTCCTCCCCGCGCTTACGGCGTTCCCCAACGACGACTTCAAGGACTGGACCGGCGACAAGGACTCGAACAAGATCGACGATCGGATCGATGCCCGCCCCAGCGGCGAGCGCGTCGACGTCGTGGTCCTCCTCGATGCCGGTGCGGACCTCGGGGCCGCGGCGCAGCGCTTCCGGCCCATCTCCCTCTCCCCGCCGGTCGAGCTGCCCGCGATCTCGGCCCTCTGCTTGAAGGGCGTCCTCGTGTCGGCGGTCAAGACTACGTTGGCCGCGGACCCGGAACTGTTCCGCGTCGAGGAGGAGGAGCAGTTCGAGGCAACCCTCGACGTCAGCACCGCGGCGCTGCGGGCGGCCCCGAGCGCGCTCTACTCGCCCCTCACGGCGCGCGACCGCGGGCTCGACGGCGACGGCATCAACATCGCCTTCCTCGACAGCGGCGTCGACGACGACCATCCAGCGCTCGCGGGCAAATTCGTCGCCGGCTTCGACGCGTTCGGCGACGACCCGTCCTCCCTGGGTCACCAGTCGAACCCGGACGACGACCTCGACTTCGGCGCGATCTTCCACGGCACTCACATGGCGGGCATCGCGCTCGGCTCCGACGCGACCTACGCCGGGGTGGCGCCCGGGGCGAAGATCATCGACGTCAAGGTCCTCGACTCGCTCGGGAAAGGCACTTCCGCCTCGGTCATGGGTGCGATCCAGTGGTGCATCAACAACAAGAACTTCGCCTGGTCGGGCCAGCCCGCGCGCCACCACGGCATCGACATCCTGAACATGAGCCTCGGATCGAAGGTCCGCAGCGACGGCAAGGACGCGCTGAGCATCATGGTGAACGCCGCGGTCAGCGAAGGGCTCGTCGTCGTCGCCGCGTGCGGGAACACCTCCTCGCTCGGCTCCGGCTTCGGCACGCCCGCCGCCGCGGACGGCGCCATCACCGTCGGCGGCTTGAACGATCAAGGCACGGTGGACCGCGCCGACGACGCGGTGATGCCGAACTCGAATTTCGGCCCGCGGCTCTCCGACGGGGACGACGACCAGCTCGATGAGCTGAAGCCCGACGCCGTCGCGCCCGGCTCGGGCATCCATTCCCCGATCGGCAACATCGCGGGGCTGCCCGCGGTGGGGTTCAGCACGGTGAGCGGCACCTCGGCCTCCGCGGCACACGTCTCGGGACTGTCGGCGCTCATCCTCGAGGAGGCCGGGACCCTGTCCCCCCAGGCCGTCAAAGCGCTCATCAGAAACGGGGCCGAGCCGCGCGGGTCGCCGTTCGACCCGTATCTCGACGCAGCATGGAACACTCATTACGGGCGCGGGCTCGCCGACGCCTTCCGCTCGCTCCCCGACGACCTCGGGCCGGTCGACGCCATCTGGTCGGCCAACTCGGTCGTCGATTCGCTCCATGCGATCGTCCCCGATCCGGCGCCGTCGCCCGCCAGCGCGTTCCTCGCGGGCTCTCCGTTCGGGATCGGCGGCTCGAGCGAGCCGGTCGGGATCGCCGTCGACGGCGGCGGGAACGTCTGGCTCGCCTGCCGCGGCGATGCGAGCGTCGTCAAGCTCAGCTCGGCCGGGAGCGTCCGCTTCCGCGCGCCGCTGGTCCCGACCCTCTCCGCCGCTGCGGGCACGGACCTCTTCGGGATCGCGGTCGACGCCGCCGGCGACGCATGGGTGACGCTCAAATCTTCGAGCCGCCTCGCGCGCATCCGCGGCGAGGGCGTCGTCGACCTCACCACGTTCCCGGTCGGCTCGGAGCCCGTCGCGGTGGCTGTGGATTCGTCGGGGAACCTCTGGGTGGCCAACTCCGCGGGCAACAGCGTGACAAAGCTCGATCCCACGGGCGTCGAAGCGGCGGGATCGCCCTTCTCGGCGGGTCTCAAGCCCTCCGCCGTGGCCTGCGACCGTGCCGGCAGGGCCTACGTGGCCAACAGGGACTCGGACGACATCACGATCCTCAACGCGGACGGCTCGCTCGCCGGAAATTTCCCGGCCGGATCGCATCCGATCGAGATCGCGCTCGACTTCGACGGCCGCATCTGGGTCGCCAACGACCTCCAGAGCGTGGTGACCCGCCTCGACGCCGACGGCTCCGATCCGACGCCGTTCGGAGTCCTCGTCGGGCCCCGGGGGATCTCCATCGCGGGCGACGGAACGATCTGGGTGTCGACCTTCACGGCGGGGATCGGCGAGTCGCTCGTGCGGCTCAGGCCGGACGGCGTCCAGCTCGAAGCGGTGCTGGTGGATTACGGCCCCCTCAACCACGGCGACGGGAGCGGCTTCGTCCACGCGAACGTCGTCGATCCCCAGGGCGACGCCGACCGCGACGGCTGGACCAACGCCGAGGAGATTTCCGCCCACACGAATCCCCTGAACCGCGCAAGCCATCCCGTCGAGGTCTCGACGATCTTCCCGGCCTCTGGCCCCGTCAGCGGGGGGAACCGAGTGCGCATCGAGGGGCGCGGCGTCGCGCCTCCGGTCGAAATCCGCTTCGCCGGCGCTCTGGCCGGAAACGCCTCCATCGTGCCGGGCGGAGTCGAAGTCGAAGTTCCGCCGGGCGCGTTCCCCCCCGCGGGCGCCGTCGATGTCGAAGCGCGCCGGCCCGAGGCGCCGCCGTTCACCGCCGCCGGCGGCTACACGTACCTGAACGGTGAACCCGTCGCCGATCCGGATCCGGACAACCCGAACGACGGCTACATCATCACGGTGGGAGACTCGCTTTCGATCGACGGGACCGCCTCGAGCGATCCCGATACGTCACTCGGCGACTCCATCGTCCTCTACGAATGGAACCTGAACGGCAACGTGTTCGCCGGCGCGACCCGCGTCTTCTCGGCCGCCGCGCTCGCCGGCTTCGGGCTGGGCGCCCCGGGCGAGTATCCGCTGAGCTTGACGGTCGAGGACACCCTCGGCGCGCAGACCACGCGCGCGACGAGCGTGTTCCTCGTGGCGCCGGGCGCCCCGCGTTTTCTCCGAGGCAACGCCAACCAGGATCGGAGCGTCGACATCGCCGATGCGGTCTTCATCATCCAGTGGCTCTTCCTGGCCGGGAGCGACCCCGCGTGCCTCGACGCGGCCAACTCGAACGGCGACTCGTCGCTCAACATCGCGGACGCCATCTACGAGCTCAACCATCTCTTCCTCGGAGGTCCGCCGATCCCCGCCCCGTATCCGGCGTGCGGAATCGGCGCGCCCACCTTCGGGTGCGACGCGACGAGCTGCCCGTAGCGGGGGCCTTGCGCGCAACCCAATGGGGGGACGGGAACCACAGAGCGCATCCTCGATCGAGTCGAAGGGAAAGAAGAGGCGTTAACCACAGAGTGGGGTTGTCGGGCGCTCTCGCCTTGTGTTATTCTCCGGCGACCTTGAAGGAGGTTCGAGCCATGAGAAGGGCTTTCTGGTTCTGTTTGGCGTTGGGCGCTGGGGTGGGGTTGGGCCAGGTGTTCGAGAGCGCTCCGCGAACGGCCGCGGCGGGGGGGGGGCCGCGCGATGGGGCTGGGCCGGTAGGGAACGGCGACGTGAACGGCGACGGGACGATCGACATAACCGATGCGGTGTACCTCTTGGCGAACCTCTTCACGGGTGGGCCGGCAGTGAAGCCGATCGAGTGCCTGCCGGCAATGCCGATGCTGCTGCCGGGCACGGGTCAGACGAAGTGCTACGACATTCTGGAGGAAGGGCGCTCGGTCGAGGTCCCCTGCACCGAAGCGCAGTGCCAGGGCCAGGACGGCGCGTACTCAACCGGCTGCCCGGTCGATGGGCCCGATGGGTCAGGGCGGTTCGTGGACAACGGCGATGGCACGGTGACGGACACTTGCAC
>Ga0187893_10000386_pt1 | contig 115236 bp, 94 predicted proteins | sample MA1701074metaG_FD_139574 | JGI IMG/M metagenome (GOLD analysis project Ga0187893, IMG submission 139574) | White microbial mat communities from a basaltic lava cave in the Kipuka Kanohina Cave System on the Island of Hawaii, USA - MA170107-4 metaG ...
GGTCAAGCATGGGGGAGCAGATCGAGGATGAGCCGCTCGAGGCGCGGGGCGGCCTCCGCGGCGACTCGGAGGATCCCGTCGATATCGACCCGCTCGAGCGCATCGGGAAGACAAAGGTCGGTCACCGCGCTCAAGGCGACGACGCGCAGGCCCGCGTGGGCTGCCACGATGGCCTCGGGCGCGGTCGACATCCCGACGACCTCCGCGCCCAAGGCGCGCAAGAAGCGGTACTCCGCACGCGTCTCGAGCTGGGGACCCCCGACGGCGGCGAGGACCACCCGCGGGAGCCGGAACCCGTGGCGCAGCGCGATCTCCTCGGCGCGGGCGAGGAGGGTGGGGTCGTAGGGGGCGCTCATATCGGGGAAACGGGGGCCGAGCCGGTCGTCGTTGGGGCCGCGCAACGGGCTGTCGCCCATGAGATTCACATGGTCCTCGATCGCGACCAGATCGCCTTTCCGCAACCGCGCATCCATGCCGCCCACGGCGCTCGTGAGGAGGAGCGTCTTCGCCCCGAGGGAGGCGGCCACCCGCACCGGGAGGGTCACTTCCGGGAGTGCGTAGCCCTCGTAGTAGTGGAAGCGGCCCTGCATCACCGCCACGGGAATCGCGTTGAGGGAGCCCAGGACGAGCTCCCCGGCGTGCCCGGGCGCCGTGGAGCGCGGAAAGTGGGGGATGGCGGCGTAGGGCACCCGGACCGCTCCGGCGACGCGAGACCCGAGGGACCCGAGGCCGCTCCCGAGCACGACCCAGGCGCGCGGTGCCGGTCCGCGCTCCCGCAGGAAGGCCGTCGCTTCCTGGACGCGATCGAAAAGAGGCGTCATCGTCGCGGCAAGCGTACCAGGATCGCACCGAGGCGCGCGGCCGGGCGGCGACCGTCCACCCGCTCGATGTTTGCATCGTCCGGGGCACCCGGCATCGCCCGCACCGCCCGCGCGCCGCCGCCTCTCGTCCCGGCCGCGGCGGGGCCTGCCCCGCTCACTGCGGCGGCGGCGGGAGGCTCGGCGGGATGGGAATCGTCCCCTTGTAGGGCTCGTCGGGGGGGAGGATGTCGAGGATGAGGAGGGATTGCGGGTAACGCTCCGCGAGCCGCGCAAGCTCCCCGCGCATGCGCTGCATCTCCGCGGAGGTGCGCTCTTCCGTCCGGGCGCGCAGATAGTCGACGTACTCCGCAAACAGCTTCCCCTCGCGGGCGCAGCTCTCCGCAAGGAGCTTGGAGACCGCGCCGTAGGTCGCGTCTTCGGTCAGGGCCTCGAAATGGCGCTGGCCCGCGACGTACTGGCAGGTCTCGTGGCAGAAGACCCCCAGAGCGAATTCGAGTTCCGGAACGACCTCGCTCCAGCGCGGCTTGCCCTCCACGAGAAAGGCCTGGGTATAGACCCAGTCCATGGGGAAATCGCCCAGGCGGTAGAGGTCGGTGCTCGAGCGGAACTTGCGGCGGAACGCGAAGTCCTCGTAGGGGCCCTCCGGCTCCTTGGGCCAGGCATGGAACGCGCCCTGCACCTTCTCCGGCGCGTCCCGCTCGGGGCCCGCGGGAAGGTCGAGCTCGACCTCGAGGGTGGAGAACGCGTTCTCCTGCCGCCGGTCGAGGGTCGCCTGGAGCCCCCCGCGGAAGCGGAGGAAAAGCCACTCCATCCAACGGATGCGGCTCTGCCACCCCTCGTAGAGAGTCCGGTAGTCGTCGGTGAGCGCCGCTTTCCGCGCCTGCTCGATCTCCTCGAGGGCCTTGGAAAAGCGCGCATCCATCACGTAATTGAACTGCGCGACCGGGCTCAACGTCTGGATGCGGGCGCGCAGCCGCCGGAACTTCTCGCGATCCGCGGCGAGCCGCCTCTCCAACTCGCGGCTCCATTCCTTCTCGATGTCGGTGCGCAACGCAACCGCCTTGGTGACGAGGTCGGCGATCTCCCGGATCGGGGGGCCGTCGCGGTCGGGGAAGCGCTCCTCGACCGCCTTGAGCAGGATGATCGCCTCCTGCATCCCGGCGTCGTCCCGGCGGCGCAGCGCATCCGCGCGCTTGGAGGTCTCCTCCCAGTCTGCGGTGGCAGCGGGGAGGAGGCGCTTGAACTGCTCCAGGAACGCCCTGCGCGCCTTCTCCACTTCGTCGGTGATCGCCTTGCGTCGCTCCGCCGGGAGACGCTCCTTCCCGTCCGGGCTGACCCACTCCGACTTGAGCACCTCGACGAAGGGATCCTCCTTCTCGGGCTTGCCCTCCGCCGGACCGCGCAGGCGGTTGAGGGCAGCCCCGTAGTGCCGCTCGGCGACGAGGCTGGCGTTGGTCTCCACCACCGTCTTTGCACGTGACCGGATGAGCGCAACGCGCTCCTCGATCCACTCGCGCCGGCCCTCGGCGGTCGCCTTGAGGTATGCGAGCCGATCCTCGATCTTTCGTGCCTGTTCGGACGCCCTCTCATGCAGCGGCTCGGCCTTGGATGTTTCCGTCCCCTCCGTCGTGAACTCCCTCGCGGGCGGCGTCTCGGCGAACTCGCGATAGGCGGCCGCGATCTTGCGCCAGGCCGCCTCGCGCTGGGCGGCCTCGAGAGGGTCGTCGTAGGTGTCGTCGATTCCCGGCGAGAACTGCGCCTGCGCGAGCTCCAGCTTGCTGAACGTGATCCGCGCGTCACTCTGCCTGCGGCCGCGCTCCGCTTCGACCCGCTCGCGCTCCTTCCGGTCCGCCTCGAGGCGCGCTTCCTGCGCCGTCCGCTCCGCCTCTTCGCGCCGCAACCGCTCCGCCGGGTCGGGCTGCTTGATGAAGAGGAAATATCCTGCGGCCCCGAGGGCGCCGACGAGCAGCACCAGGATGGGGATCAGCACCCGCTTGGGCACGCCCCTGCGGATGACCGCTCCCTTGATGCCGTGGTGCGCGCAGATCTCCTCGAGTTCCTTGATGAGATCCTGGGCGTGCGCGGTCCGATGCTCCGGATCCTTGGCCAGGAGCTTGGCCAGCGCGAGATCGAGGGCGCCGGGGATGCCGTCGGCGAGGCCCGAAGCCGCCGGGGGCGGCTCCTTGATGTGCCGGAGCACGATCTCTTTGGCGGTCTTGCCGTTGAAGAGCGTGCGGCCGGTGATCATGCGGAAAAACGTCGCGCCGAGGCTGTAGAGGTCGGCGCGATGGTCCACCGACTTTCCGAGCGCCTGTTCAGGCGCCATGAAGTGGGGGGTCCCGATGATGCCGGTCTCGTCCGCCCCCGGCATCCCCTCCCCGCGCTTCGCCAGACCCAGGTCGGCGATCTTCACGCGCCCGTCCTCGTTCATCATGAGGTTGTCGGGCTTGATGTCTCTGTGGACGATCCGCTTCTTGTCCGCGAAATCGAGACCGTGGGCGGCGTCCAGGAGCATCAGGATCGCCTTCTCCCAGGGGATCTTCCCCTCCCGCGCCAATACCTCCTCCACCGAGCCGAACCCCATGAACTCCATGGAGAAGAAGGTGATCGCTCCCTCGGTGCCGGCGTCGTAGACCTGCACCACGTTCGGATGGATGAGTTGCCCCGCCGCCCGCGCCTCATTGATGAAGAGGTCCCGGAACGCGGCGTCGGAGGCGTACTTCGCGGCGAGGATCTTCACCGCGACGTCGCGGTGCAGGGAGAGCTGGGTCGCACGGTATACGGTGCCCATCCCGCCGCGGCCCACGACTTCCTTGAGGTGGTAGCCGCCCACGATCTTGCCCACGAGGGGATCGGGACCCTCGCTCGGGGAAGCGGCGGGGGCGCTCGGTGCGTTGGGAGGGCTGGTGGGGGGCGTGGACTCCCCCTTGAGCGTGAGCAGGGTATCGCCCACGCGGAACGTGCCACCCGGGGCCAAGTCGACGCGGTCGATCTTTTTCTCGCCGACGAAGGTGCCGGCGCTGGCGGTGAGATTCACCACGCTCACGCGGCCGTTCTCGACGGCTAGGGTGCAGTGTTTGTCGAGCACCTTGGGGTCGCTCAGGACAAGAGAGGCCGAAGGGTCGCTCCCGATGACGTAGCTCTGGCCGGGCACGACACGGATCTGCTTGCCCCGATCGGGGCCCCTGGAAACGGTCAGGATCGGCAAGTTCGAGTCAGCTCCAGCCCAGCGAACCCGTTCCGGTAGTCCGCCCGGCTGCGGCGGAGCCGCCCAGCGCCGGAGGCGGCGGACCGGAATGAGCTCTCAGCCCGACCATTGTAATCCATGGCCCTCGTCCTCATCCCAGGAGCGCGGTGCCGATCCGGACATGGGTCGCCCCCTCCTCGACGGCGATTTCGAAGTCGCCGCTCATGCCCATGCTGAGCCCCTCCAGGGGGGGGCCGATCCCGGCGGCGTTGAGCTCCCCGATGAGCCTGCGGAGTTCGCGGAAGACCGGCCGCGCCGATTCCGGGTCCGGGCCGTAGGGAGCCATGGTCATGAGTCCGATCGGGCGCAGGGGCGGCGTGGCGAAGGCCTTGGCCAGGAGGGCAGGCGCCGCAGCCGGGGAGACGCCGCCCTTGCTCGCCTCCCCGGAGATGCTGATCTGGAGGAACAGCTCCAAGGGACGGCCGGCCGAGGCCAGCGCGTCGAGCAGCGCGGGCGAGTCGACGGAGTGGATGGTCGAGAAGAGAGCCGCGGCCTTGCTCGCCTTGTTGCGCTGGAGGTGTCCCACGAGGTGCCAACGCACCTCCCCCGAGACGCGGGAGGCCTTCGCCCGCGCCTCCTGGACGCGGTTCTCCCCGACCTCCACGATCCCGCACGCCGCGAGCGCATCCACGGTCGAGGCGGGCCGCCCCTTGGTCACCGCGACGAGCGTGACGGATCGACCGGGGCGTCCCGCGCGAGCGTTGGCGGCGTCGATCCGGTCCCTGACCAGGGCGACACGAGCGTGCAGATCCATGCCGCTGTTCTAACTCTCTTGTCCGGCTGGGGATACGGCCGCGCGCGGCCTCAGTTTGATCTTGACACCCATTCCGGCGCTCCGGTATGGTACGCCCTCTCTCCTGCGAAGGGACTCCGGGCGGAGCGTCCGCACCGAGTTCATGGGCATCGCGGGGGATCTGGGCTTCGGCAATTCGGAGGGTCGGAATGGCCATGCGCCTCATCCTTGTCGGACTTCTCGCCACCGTCGTCGCCTGCCAAAGCGCGAGCGGCAAGAAGGAATCGAAGGTCACTGGCGGTCGCAGCGCCACCATGAGCTACGACGACCGCGACGCGGTCGAGCGGGCCTTGGCCAGCTTGGGAATCGACGGCGCGATCCACCGCCTCGATCTCGGCGACGCGAGGAGCACGAGGAGCCGGAAGGCCACCCGGGTGACTCGCGTGCACCTGCTCTCCGACCTGATCCTGCTTGAGACTGCGGGCAGCCCGCCGGGCCTCTACGCCCTCGAGCGCAACGGACTCAAGCCCGCCTGGTACTCGAACCTGGAGGAGCCGAGCATTTTCCCCGCCACCGAGGGCGCCGACACGATCTTCATCGTCTCCGCCCACCGGCTCCATGCGCTGCGCTCCCACAACGGCGAGCGCGTGATGCGCTTCGTAGGGGGGAACCTGGATGGCCTCGCGCGGCCCACCCTGCATCTCCCCTTCACGCCCACGGGAAGCGCCGCGGGCCAGCAGGACACCGTCTACGTCGGCACCCTCGGCAGCTCCGACAACAACAAGACCCTGGAGTCCTTCAGCCTCGTGACCGGCCAGCGCGGTTGGGGCTACCGCACCCAGGGCAACCTCCTCACGGCTCCCGTGGTGGGAGGCGACGCCAGCGACCCCAAGCTCTACTTCCTCAGCGATACCGGGATCCTCACCTGCATGGACGCGGAGAACTACGGCTACACGCCGCGCAGCCACCGCTGGCAGGAGACGATCGACGCGGGCTCCGACGTGGGCATCTGCCTCACCGCGGACTCCAAGCGCGAGGCGGGCGCCCTCTATGTGGCCGACGCCGAGGGAGGGGTCTACTGCTTCGACCGGATCACCGGCGTGCGCCGCTGGACCCATGCGTCGGGCAAGCGTCCCGCCGCGACTCCGGAGGTCTTGGGCGACTTCCTCGTCGTCCGCATGAAGTCGGGCCTCTCGATCTATGAGAAGAGCAATTTCGTCTACGGCCTGCGCGTCGTCTCCGGCCCGGACGAGGGCAAGGTCCTCTGGGTGCGCGGCGGGAAGGTGAACAGCGTCGGGAACGGACCGAGCGCCGACATCCGGCTCTCCGATTCCAAGGTCGCCGGGTCCCACTTCACCCTCGAAGTGCAGGGCGAGGTCCTCGCCGCCATGATCCCGGGCAAGAACGCCGTGCAGGTGAACGACCGGAAGGTCTCCGGCCGTGCGGCCCTCCTCGGCGGCCAGCGCCTGGTCCTCGGGGGCACCGTCCTGGAGGTGCTGGATCGTCGCGGCGAGCCCCTCCTGACCGATCTCGCCTACGATGGCGCGGTCGGCCTCGTGGGCGGCAAGCTGGTGATGGTGAAGGGATCCACGCTCACGGTCCTCGATCCCTGGTCCGGGGCCGTCCTGGTCGGGCCGGTCAACGTGCCCGGGGCGCGCTTCTTCCCCACCAACACCTCCGACGGGAACCTGTTCGTCGTGGTCGGGGACGCGAGGGTCTATGCCCTCTTCCCGCGGTAGAATGGCCGCGTGAGCACACCCCTCGCGTTCGGGCAGATCGGGTTCTGGCAGATCCTCGTCATCCTGTTCGTCGTGCTGCTTCTTTTCGGGGCGAACCGGCTCCCCAAGCTCGCCCGCAGCCTCGGCTCCTCGCTGACCGAGTTCAAGAAAGGCTTGAAGGACGGCGACGGGGGAGAGGCATCTCCTCGCATCGAGCCTCCGCTCAGCGAGAAAGAGGGCGAGAAGGCGAAGTCGGGCCAGTCCGCGGAACAGGACTCCGGCTGAGGCCGGGAACCCCCGCACCGCGCGTCCACCCTTCCCCCCGCGGGCCCAGAAAGCGCGCGGCGCCGCCGTCGGCGAGCAGGAAGGCCCGGAGCGCGCCATAGAGCGCGCCGGAGTAGGGCGGACCCTCGCAGCCGGCCCCGCTGCGCATCTCCTCGACGAGATAGGGGAACAGGGGGGCGGGGGCGGCCGCCGGGTCTCGGCCCGAGGGCAGGGACTGCAGGACCGCACGCACCTCCTGGGCGAGATCGCCCAGCCCGCAGAGCAGCGGCACCGGATCGAGGCCGAGACGCTCCGCGAGGGCGGGGAGCACGAGCCCCCGCACCCGGGAGCGCGCATAGGCGATGCTCCGGTTGGAGCGGTCCTCCACGCGGGGGAGCCCTTCCCCGAAGGCGCGCAGCGTCGCACGCCGCTCGTCGATGGCGGGACGGACGCGCAGGACGCCCCGCACCCGTGCCTGCACGGGCAGGGCGGCCAGGCCGCGGAGTCCGGTGCCCCGCAGCAGCCGGAGCAGGATCGTCTCGGCGCGATCGTCGGCGCTGTGCGCCGTGAGGACGGCGACGCAGCGATGGCGGCGCGCCATCGCCCTCAAGGCGTCGTGCCGTGCGCGGCGCGCCGCCGCCTCCGATCCGGATCCCGGGGAGAGGCGCGCCCGGACGAGGGGGAGGCCGAGGGCGCGCGCCGCCTCGCGCACGACGCGCCGCTCCTCGCGGGAGGCGCGTGGTCCCCGGAGCCGATGGTCGAGATGGGCGAGGAGCGGCTCGTAGCGCCGGAGGGCGGCGGCGAGCCCCAAGGAATCGGGGCCGCCGGAGAAGGCGAGGAGGATCCGGCCCGGAGGCGGCGCGTGCACGGGACAGCAAGCATACCGCCCTGCGCCGGGAAAGCTGACGCCGGGAAGCGGAAGCCTTAGGATGGCCGGCCCTTTCCAAGGAGACGCCATGACACGAATCGGGATCAACGGCTTCGGAAGGATCGGCCGGGCGGTGTTCCGCATCGCGGCCCAGGGCAAGGAGATCGAGGTCGTCGGGATCAACGACATCACCGACGCGGCCACCCTGGCGCACCTGCTCCGGTTCGACAGCGTATTCGGCCGGTTTCCAGGCGAGGTGAAGGTCGAGGGCTCCGTCCTGGTGGTGAACGGAAAAAGGATCCCGATCAGCGCCGAGAAGGACCCGGAGAAGCTCCCCTGGGCCGCGCTGAAGGCGGAGGTGGTCATCGAATCGACCGGCGTCTTCACCACGCGCGAGGCGTGCGCAAAGCACCTCAAGGCGGGTGCCCGTAAGGTGATCCTGACCGTGCCCCCCAAGGACGAGGTCGACGCGCTGGTGGTCCTCGGCGTCAACGATGCGGTCTTGAAGCCGGAGCACGCCATCGTCTCCAACGCCTCCTGCACCACCAACTGCCTCGCGCCCATGGCGAAGGTGCTCCACGAGGCGTTCGGGATCGAGAAGGGGGTGATGAACACCGGCCACGCCTACACCCACGACCAGAACCCCCTGGACCTGCCCCACAAGGACCTGCGCCGTGCGCGCGCCGCGGCGCTCAATATCATCCCGACCACCACCGGCGCCGCGCGGGCGGTGGGCAAGGTGATCCCGGCGCTCAAGGGCAAGCTGGACGGCTTCGCCCTGCGGGTGCCGGTCCCCGACGGATCCATCGTGGACCTCACCGCCAAGGTGGCGCGGCCGACCAGCCGCGAGGAGGTCAACGCCGCCCTGAAGAAGGCGGCGGAGGGCCCGCTCAAGGGGATCTTGGCCTACACCGAGGAGCCGCTCGTCTCTACCGACATCTTGGGCACGAGCGTCTCCTGCACGGTGGACGGCGCGCTCACGATGGTGATCGAGAAAGACCTCGTGAAGGTGGTGGGCTGGTACGACAACGAGTGGGGCTACTCCTGCCGCGTCGTGGACCTCGTGAAGAAAGTCGCCGGATGAACCGGATCGAGGGGATCGACGTCGCGGGGAAGCGGGTCTTTGTGCGCGTCGACTTCAACGTCCCCCTCGAGGGGGGCGCGGTCGCCGACGACGGCCGCATCCGCGCCGCGCTCAAGACCATCGCGTTCCTGCGCGCGCGCAAGGCGCGCGTCATCCTGGCGAGCCATCTGGGGCGCCCGAAAGGGAAGCCGGAGGAGGCCTCGCGCATGGCGCCGGTGGCCGCGCGTCTCGCCGAGCTCTTGGGCGCGCCGGTGGCCGCCCTCCGCGAGTGCGTCGGCCCCGATGCGGAAGCCGCGGCGAACAGCCTCGCTCCCGGCGGCGTCCTCCTGCTGGAGAACCTCCGCTTCCACGCGGGCGAAGAGAAAAACGACCCCGCCTTCGTGGATCGGCTGGCGCGGCTCTGCGACACCTACGTCAACGACGCGTTCGGGACCTGCCACCGCGCCCACGCCTCCACGGTGGGGCTCCCGCTCAAGCTCGGCCGCGGCGCCCCGGGCTACCTCATCGACAAGGAGATCGCCGCCTTCGATGCGGTCTTGAAGAATCCGAAGCGTCCCTTCGTGGCGGTCCTGGGGGGCGCGAAGGTGGCGGACAAGATCCCGATCCTCACCAACCTCGTGCCCAAGGTGAACGCTCTCGTCATCGGCGGGGGCATGGCCTACACCTTCCTCCGGGCGCGCGGCATCGAGGTCGGCACCTCCCGCGTGGAGGCGGATCTGGTCGGGACCGCGAAGGAGATCATGGAGTCGGCGCGCGCCTCAGGGGTCGAGGTGATGCTCCCGTCCGACCACCTGGTCGCGGAGCGGTTCGACGAGGCGGCGCAGCCGCAGGAGGTGGCCGGCCCCGCCCTTCCCGCGGGGCGCATGGGGCTCGACATCGGGCCCGAAACGCGCCGGCGGTTCGCGGCGCGGGTGGAGACCGCAGGCACCGTCCTCTGGAACGGGCCGATGGGGGTCTTCGAGTGGCCCGCCTTCGCCGGCGGCACGCGGGCGGTCGCCGAGGCCCTGGCGCGGTGCAAAGGAACGACGGTGGTCGGGGGCGGGGACAGCGCCGCCGCCATCGAGAAGTTCGGGCTTTCCCAGAAAGTCACCCACGTGAGCACCGGGGGCGGGGCCTCCCTCGAGCTGCTCGAAGGACGCGAACTCCCCGGCCTCAAAGCGATAGGAGCGATCTGACCATGCCTCGCTGGCTCGTGATGGTGCATCTCCTCGGGCTCGTGCTCTACGCGGGCGGTCTCCTCGCCCTCACCCGGCTCCTGGGCCACGCCGTGCGCTTTCCCAGCGCCGAGGCGCGCGCGCCCGCCTACCGCATCTTCAAGCGCATGCACTTCCTCGTGGACTGGATCGGGCTGGCGCTCTTGCTGGGCACGGGCTTGTACATGTTCTTGGCCGATCCCGCGGGCAAGGGCTACATGAAGCTCGGCTACTTCCACATGAAGCTCACCTGCGTGCTGCTGCTCATCGGGTGCGACGTCTGCCTCACGCGCAGCCTGCTGCGGCTGCAGCCCGAGGGGCCGCAGCCCTCCCACGTGAGCTTCAAGATCCTGCACGGCTTGGCGGGGCTCGCGCTCATCGGGGCGCTGGTCGCCGTCACGATCGTCAAGGGCTGAGCCCGAGACGCGCGAGCAGACGGGCGAGGGCACCCCGCGGCGCCACCCAGAACTCATGCGGCCCGGCCAACGGAGCGGGGTCGTCCGCGCCGCTCGGGTCGTAGGGCGCGAGCGTGACGTAGCCACGCGGGTCGGGCCGGTCCGCCCCGGGAGGAAGGACCTTCACCTCCCAACCGCGGAGGGTGAGCGTCTCGTGGCGTCGCCGGAGGGTCTCCCGCCGCGCCTGGAGCGACGCCACCTCCGCGGTGACCCGCGCGCGCTCCTCCGGCGAGGTCGACGCCTGGAGCAGGCTTTCCGCGGTGCGGATCCGGCCCGCGAGTTCCCGCTCCCCCGCGCGCCGTTCCCCCTGGAAGCGCGCCGCGGTCTCTTCGAGGAGGAAGCGTGCGGGCGGGCGCCCGAAGAGCCAGAGCGCCGCGACGAGGAGGGCCAAGGGAACAAGCCAGAAGAGGCGGCGCACTGAGGGGTCAGCTTACAATGCCGCCGCCTTGATCCGGATCGCGCCTTCCCTCTTGAGCGCCGATTTCGGCCGACTGCGCGAGGAGATCGCGTCGGTGGCGGAAGGGGGCGCGGACTGGCTCCACCTCGACGTGATGGACGGGCACTTCGTACCCAACCTCACCTTCGGCCCCTTCATCGTCGAAGCGATCCGCAAGCTCACCGATCTGCCGCTCGACTGCCATCTCATGATCGAGGACCCGCTCACGTATGGTCCTCTCTTCGCGAAAGCGGGGGCCGACCTGGTCACGTTCCATGTCGAGGTGAAGGGGGAGCCCGGCCGCACCTTCGACGCCATCGAGGGAGCGGGGGCGAAGGCCGGCATGGTGGTCAACCCCGCCACCGACGCGCGCCTGCTCGGACCCTGGCTCGACCGCTGCGCCCTGGTGCTGGTCATGTCGGTGGTGCCCGGATTCGGGGGGCAGGCTTTCATGCCGCAGGTGCTGGAGAAGATCCCGGTCTTGAAGGGGGAGATGGGCTACCGCGGGGAGGTCGAGATCGACGGGGGGATCAGCCCGAAGACCGCCGGGGCCGCCAAGCGGGCTGGGGCGGACATCCTCGTGGCGGGAAATGCTATCTTCCGGGAGTCCGACAGGGCCGGCGCCATCCGCCGGATCCGGGAGGCGTGACCCGATGGGCTGGAACTTCCGCAAGAAGAAGGACACGCCGGGTGGGCTCTGGCTCAAGTGCTTGGGCTGCTCCGCCATGCTCCTGCGCAAGAAGGTCGAGCAGGCGCTGCAGCTCTGCCCGGAGTGCGGCTACCACTTCAAGCTCGACGCGCGGGGGCGGGTCGAGCACCTCCTCGACGAGGAGAGTTTCCGGGCGATGGGCGAGGAAGTCCGGCCGGGCGATCCCCTCGGATTCCAGGACTACCCCGCCAAGATCAAGAAGGCGCAGGCCTCCACCAGCACGACCGAGGCGGCCTTGGTGGGACTCGGACGCATCGAAGGGATGGAGGTCGCCTTTGGCGCCCTCGAGTTCAGCTTCATCGGCGGCTCCATGGGCGTGGTGGTGGGCGAGCGCGTCGCCCTCGCCGCCGAGGCCGCCCTCGAGCGCGGGGTCCCGCTCGTCCTGGTCGCCACCTCGGGCGGGGCGCGCATGCACGAGGGCGCGCTCTCCCTCATGCAGATGGCCAAGACCTGCGCGGCGCTCGGGCGGCTCGGCGAGGCGCGCCTCCCCTTCCTCTCGGTCCTCGCCGACCCCTGCACCGGCGGCGTCATCGCGTCCTTCGCCGCGATGGGCGACGTCATCTTTGCCGAGCCCGGCGCGCTCATCGGCTTCGCAGGGCCGCGCGTCATCGCCACCACCATCGGCGCCCAGTTGCCCGAGGGGTTCCAGCGCGCCGAGTTTCTGTTGGAGCACGGGTTCGTGGATCGCATCGTCCCGCGTCCCCGGCTGAAGGAGGAGCTCGCCTCCACGCTCCGCTACCTGACCCCCCCGCGCACCGCCACGGCGGCGGGCGCGGCCGGAAACGGCAGCAACGGCCACGGCACCGCTTGAGCCCGGCCGCTTGCGCAGCCGATGGTTGCGCGTATAAGAGAGGGCTTCCCGAATCCCGGATAGCTCAATGGTAGAGCAACCGGCTGTTAACCGGTTGGTTGTAGGTTCAAGTCCTACTCCGGGAGCCAACATTCCAACCGCCGAAAAACGGCGGTCCTTATTTAACGACGATCCCGGCGGCCAACCCGCCGGGGTCGTCGTGTATCCGGCCACCCACCATGCCCTTCCGCGCGGTCGCGTATCCGGGGGCACTCTCCGTTCCGAACCGCGCGCCTCGGGGGCCGAAGCCAACCCCCACGGTTGGCCTTGGGACCCCGGCCATATCACTCTCAAACTCTCCCACTCTCTGTTTATCAGGGCGCCTTATGTAACAGCCGCCGAAGGCTTGGCCCCCAAGGCGTCGGCGTTCCTAACTCGGCCCGGCTACCTCCCCGGATCGGCCTCCGCGCGGTAGCCCGCCTTCCCGACGGCCGCGATCAGCGATGCCAGGTCGGGCGGCCTCGCCGCGTCGGCCGTGACGATCGCCCGGCCCTCCGAGTAGACCACCGTCGCGCGGCGAACGCCCGGCGCAGCGGCAAGTTCGCGCTCGACATGGACGGCGCACGCCTCGCACGTCATCCCTTCGATCCGCAGAGTCACCGTCTGCGTGGGACCCGCCTCGGCTGCGCTCGCCGGCGGCTGGCCTCTCCGCAAGAGGAGCCCGACGTAGTTCGGGAAGAACGCGACCGCGACGACCACCACCGAGGCGACCCAGAGCATGGCCCGGTTGAGCCGCTTGAGCTTGCGACTCGGGGTCGCGCAGGCGCCTCCGGGCCCACAGGCCTCCTTGCGGAAATACGCGAAGTAGAAGCCGATGCCGAGGAAGACCGGGGCGAGGGCAAGGAAGAAGGGACGTGCGCGTTCGAACGCGGCGGAGGCGCCCGCGGCCGATGCTCCGAACGCGACGAGAAGGAGCGGAAGCCAGCAGCAGGCCGACGCCACGATCGCCGAAAGGACCGAAGCGCCCGCCGCCAGGATGCCGGCGCGCTCCGCTCGCGGGCGCGGCCCGGTAGTGACCGCGCAGCAGTCGTGCGCCTGCGCCCCGACCGATTCGGTCTCGGCCCGCTCGCCGCCGATCGCCGTGAAGGCTTCCTTCACGGTCTTATTGATGTCGCCGAGGCAGCAGCTCCCCTTGGGGTTCAAGGTCTCGCAGCTGCACTCGCCCGCCTTGACCTTTGCGGTGATCGAGGCCGCGACCGAACTCCGCCCCGTCCGCTCGATCTCCTCGCGGATGCTCTGGACCGTGTGGCCGAAGCAGTAGCACACGGTCCGCGGGCCCCTCTTTTCCTTCGCGCCGACCCGCACCTTCAGCGCGTCCTTCGTGAGCGTCCGGCCGTCGGCGGCGAAGTAGACGACGTCGCAGTCGGGCAGGTCGCAGTAGAACCAGTCGCCGCCATCGACTGCGGGAAGGTGCTCGTCGCGGACGAGGCTCCTGAGCGTGACGTCCGGCACGCGCCTTCCCGGCTTGCCGGCGACGGGGCAGAGTGCAGCCATCGGTCACCTCCTACTTCTTCCCCTGGCAGCAGCTCGGCACCGTCTCCGCCTTCGCCTTCCCCGCGCCGACCGGGCACCGATCACGGCAGACGAGCTCGCCCGTGAGCAGGCACTCGATCTTCCCGGGGCAGTCCGACCGATCGGGGTCGATGAGCGGGCACTGGTCCTTGCAAATTTCCTCGCCGGTGATCGGGCAGATGATCTTGCCCGGGCAGTCGGCCCGTTCGCCGCTTGCGAAGGCGAACTGGTAGGCGAACGCTCCGCCGGTCAGCACCAGGACGGCCGCGGCCGTCCACATGGCGATCCTGTTCATGACGCGTCCTCCAGAAGCAGGGCTTCGGATCTCGGCCGCCGGGAACGCCCCGGAGCACTTCGACCCTTCTGGAGGGGAGTCTACACCTTGTACTCAAGTGCAAGGTCAAGGGGAATTCTGAAAGTTACTTTGAGGAGCGCCGGCGAGCCTTCTTTGGGGCGGAGGACGTCGAGGCCTGTTCCAGGTTGTCGATGACCTGACAGCGCCCCGTCCGCTCGAACTGGCGGCACATCTTCAGGGAGGAGCGAAGCACAGCATCCACGTCGCGCATCTGCTCCATCCGCTTCCGCAGATCCACGAGGCGGTCCTTGATCAGCGCCTGGACCTGCTTGCAGCGGGCCGTGGCGCCGTCTCGGAAGCTCAGCAGCACCGAGATGTCGTCGAGGGTGAAGCCGTTCGCCTGGGCCGCCCGGATGAACCGGAGCCGTTCGAATGCTGCCGCGCCGTAGACCCGGTAGTTGCCACCTGAGCGACCGTCCGGCCGGAGGATCTTCGCGCGTTCGTAGTAGCGCAGCGTGGACGTGGGGACGCCGACGGCGCGTGCAAGCTGGCCGATCGTGTAGGGGCCCATGCGGGCAAGATATCATACCTTGCATCTGGCTTCAAGGTATCGCTGGTTGACAGGCTCGAACGGCTTGGGCCCCCAGGACTCCGGCGTTCCTAACTCGCCTCCGGTAGGTCTCCGGCAGAGACACCAGACGACGGACCGGCCGCGACCCGGAGGACGTTGTGGGTGCCGCCTCGTGCGGGCCCCGCGGCGTCCTTACGCGCGCCGGCCCCCCACTTCGGCGGCCCCCGCCACCACTCTCCGCGACGCCACCGGTCCGCAACCGGAGGACGCCATGCAGGACCCGCTCGATCCCGCCGCGATGACCCCGGAGGAACGCGCTCGCGAGGTCGCCTCGATCCTCGCCGCCGGATACCTGCGCCACCGCGCGCTCCGGGCCCCCGCGGGCGCGCCTCTCGCGATACACGGCGCGCCGCCTCCGGCGCCAGATACTTCGCCGGGAACCGAGAAAGGCCTTGATAGGCCGGGCGACAAGGCCGCTCTATGTGCCCCTGGTTAACGGACGGAACCCGTTGACCAGGAGGAGGTGCGCATGAAGTCCACGATGGCTGCCCGCATCCGGGCCCTGCAGGAGATGACGGTCCCCGAGATGCGGACGAAGTACCGCGAAGTCTTCGGCGGGGAGACCCGGTCGCGGCACAAGGAGTTCCTCTGGAAGCAGATCTCCCGGCGGCTCCAGGCCCTCGAGGAAGGCGACCTCTCCAAGCGGGCGCGGCGCCGGGCCGGTAAACTCGCCAACGACGCCGACGTGCGCATCCGCGCCCCGCGGAACGCCTTCGGTGACGGGGGCGCCCCCGCGGGTGAGCGGACGCGGGTCCACGCCTTCTCCCACTCGCACGACGCGCGGCTCCCGATGGCGGGCACGGTGATCACGCGCGAGTACCGCGGCAACCTCATCCGCGTCACGGTCCTCGACCGCGGCTTCGAGCACGAGGGGAAAGTCTACCGCTCCCTTACCGCTCTCGTGCGCGAGGTGACCGGGTCGCACTGGAACGGCTACCACTTCTTCGGGCTCGCGAAGTCGCCGGCCGCCGCGGCCGCGGGAGGCGGGTGATGAGAAGGAACGGCAACGGCGCGCCCGCGACGGCCGCGCCGCCGACGACGACCCGCTGCGCGATCTACACGCGCAAGTCCACCGAGCAGGGACTTGAGCAGGACTTCAACTCGCTCGACGCGCAGCGCGAGTCGGCCGAGGCCTTCATCAAGAGCCAGCGGGGTGAGGGCTGGGAGATCCTCGCCGACCGCTACGACGACGGCGGCTTCTCCGGCGGGAATATGGAGCGGCCGCCTTGAAGCGGCTCCTCGACGACATCGAGGCCGGCCGGGTCAACGCCGTCGTGGTCTACAAGGTCAAACGCCTCTCGCGCTCGCTCCTCGACTTCGCGCGGATCATGGAGGTCCTCGACCAGCAGCACGTCGCCTTCGTCTCCGTCACCCAGCAGTTCAACACCGCGACCTCGATGGGCCGGCTGGTGCTCCACATGCTCCTTTCATTCACCCAGTTCTAACGCGAGATGATCGCCGAGCGGACGCGCGACAAGATGTCGGCCGCGCGCCGCAAGGGGAAGTGGACCGACGGCATGCCGATCCTCGGGTACGACGTGGACCCGAAGGGCGGCCGGCTCGTCGTGAACGAGGCCGAGGCCGCCAGCGTCCGCGAGATCTTCGAGCTCTACCTCAAGGAGCAGTCGCTCGTCGCGACCGCGGTCGCGCTCAACGGGCGCGGCTCGACGACAAAGTTGTGGATCACGAAGAAGGGCCGCCCGCACGAGGGCGGCCCCTTCACGAAGTCAAACCTCTTCGGCCTCCTTTCGAACGTCGCATCCATCGGCCAGGTCAGCCACAGAGGGACGGCGTACCCCGGCGAGCAGCCGGCGATCGTCGACGGCGATCTCTGGCGCCGCACCCAGGAGGTCCTCCGTCACGACGGGCGCACGGGCGTGAAGAACACCAGACCCGCTCGGTAGGAGGTCCGACGATGGCGAAGTCCAAGAAGGGTTCGGCGAAGAAGCAGCGCGCGAAGCCCAAGGCAGAGAAGCGCGCCCGGGCAGAGGCGGCCGGGGAGGCGGTCGAGAAGAAGGAGGTCCCGGCAGTCGATCTGGGCGCGCTGCGGAAGCCCGTCGAGGAGGCGAAGGCCTCGCTCGATGCGGCCGAGGCGGAGGCGAAGCAGGCCACCGAGAAGGCCCACGCGGCGGTCGCGGCCGCGCGCGAAATCTACCGGACGGCGCTCGCGCCCTACCGCGAGGCCTGCCGGAAGGCCAACCACGCCTGCGAGTTCGAGGGCGGCCGGGGCGAGAACGTCTCGGACAAGGTCTCGTTCCTGGTGGAGAAGATGGAGAAGGGCGTCCGCATCACGGTGAAGTGGAAGCCCGACACTGAGGAGATCATCCCGCTCGCCGTCCTGAAGGAGTCGATCAACAAGGCCGCCTACGGGTATACGGACAAGCATCTCGGGCCGAAGGAGAAGATCGGCAACAAGGGCGGGAGTCTGTCGACCCGCCTGCGGGCCGTGCTGGGGTAGAGCACCCGCTCACCTTCTCTTCGACGGCGCCGCCGCGACCGACCCCGGCCGCGGCGGCGTCACTACCTAGCCTCGACTGGCCCGGTGACCGTCCGTCTCCCGAGCGGGCGGCGATGGCCGTGTAGATCGGCAGCTACAGAAGTCGGTCCCCGGCGGTGTATTCTGAACAGGATGGGGGCGCGGATTCCGTTGACGGCAAAGTTCGCCAAAGTATAATCGCGTGCGTCCATGATCGCGCCGGGGCCCGATCCTCCGCGGAGCGAGGCGATGACGCCGAACAGTCCCCTCCTGACCACGAAGGAAGCTGCGGAGTTCTTGCGTGTCAGCGAGGCCTCCATCCGGCGGTGGGCGGACGCAGGGACGCTGAGGTCCTACTCTGTGGGAGACCGTGGCGAACGCCGCTTCGTACGGGACGACCTCCTAGCCTACCTGAAGCGGAACCGGCCCAAGACGAAGGCCCGCCGATCGGCGAGGCGGAGGGCATGATCAACCGCGAACGCTCCGGGGCGCGCCCAAACGTGCCTCCCCACGTGCCGACGAGCAGGTCACACTCCGGTACCCATGGCCGCCGGAAAGGAGCTGAGAAGGTGACCCCGAGATTCTCAGGTCACGAGACCTTCCCCTGTCGATACTCCTGGCTCCCGAAGGCGTTTGCCGCGCTCACGGCCGATTCCCGCGTGTTCGCCGACGAGGACGGCGCGATGATCTCGCTCGGGGTCGGGAAGAACATGGTCCGCGCGATACGTTTCTGGGCCCAAGCAGCAGGTCTCTCGGAACTAGACGATGATCGAAGCTACAGAATCACGCCCTTTGGGCAAGCGATCTTCGGGGCGGACGGATTCGATCCGTTCCTCGAAGACGTTCAGACGCTGTGGCTGATCCATTGGAAACTCGCGACGAATGCGGAGGAACCGCTGTTCGCCTGGGATTACCTCCTGAACCGGTGGCAACACCCGGAGATCACCCGTCAAGCAGTGTTGCGCGTCTTCCAGCAGGAGGCCGACCGGCTGGAGCGCAGGCTTTCACGGGTGACGCTTGAGCAGCACTTCGACACTTTTCTCCATACCTACGTGCCTACGCGCAGCCGCAAGGGCGATATTCAGGAAGACAATCTGGACTGTCCCCTCGTAGAACTCGAACTGATTCAGAAAGTGGGAGAGAGGAGAGTCGACAATTCGGGGAGGCGCGAGCCGATCTACGCTTTTCGCCGCGAAACGAAGGAAGACATTTCGCCCGAGCTGTTCGCGTATTGCGTGAATGATTTCTGGAAGATGCGCCGCGGCTCGGAACAGACACTCACCTTCCGCGATCTCTCCGTCGCGCATGGAAGTCCGGGGCAGGTGTTCAAGCTGCCGGAGCCGGACATCCGCGAACGGCTGGAAGCGCTAGAGACGGATTCTCACGGAGCATTCCGCTATCGAGAGTCGGCTTCCGTCCAGCAGGTCGTGCGAGGCCCCGAGGGGAACAGGGACTTGTTCTCAGCCATCTACCGGCGAGAGGCACATGAGTGTGACACGCGTCGCTGACGTCCTCCAGATTCGCAACCGCTTCATGCGGTCGATCCACCTGGAGCGCGATTTCGGGGACGGGGCGCTACAGGATTACATCGTCACTCCGCAGACGAAGGCGACGCTTGTGCGGTTAGTCCAAGGTCTGGCGGTCCAATCCCGCCAACGTGCTTGGCGCATCACCGGCGACTACGGAACCGGCAAGTCTTCCTTCGCCCTGGCACTCGCGCAGCTGTTGAGCGATCGGCACCAGCATTTACCGTTGCCACTGCGGCAAGCGATTGATTTCCGCCAGCTCGGTACCGGCCGCCCGCGACTACTTCCGGTGCTCGTGACCGGCTCGCGTGAGCCGATCGTGGTCGCAGTGCTGCGAGCGATAAAGCACGCCCTGGAGGGCTGCCGGAGTCGCGGGAACGAGCCTCAACTCTTAGGCAAGCTACGCTCCTTGACGAACGCCACTACCATGCCGGTCTCCGACGCCGCCGCCCTCGACCTGGTGCAAGAAGCGAGCGCCTACGTCTGTGCCACTGGGAGGGGAACAGGTCTGCTGATCATCCTCGACGAACTTGGGAAGTTCCTCGAGTTCTCGGCGCTTCATCCGGATCGGCAGGATGTCTTCTTTCTCCAGACTCTCGCTGAAGCGGCCGCACGCAGCGGCAAGCATCCCCTCTTCATCGTCGGCCTCCTCCACCAGGGCTTCAACGCCTACGCAGAGCAGCTCTCCCAGGTCGTGCAGAAGGAGTGGGAGAAGGTAGCTGGACGTTTCGAGGAGCTGCTCTTCAACCACCCGCTCGAACAGACGGCCGCCCTCGTCGCTCACGCGCTGGACGTGCGCACGGCGCGGCTTCCACGAGCGATCGTCAAGGTTGCCGAGCGGGACATGGTGCGGGCGATCGACCTTGGCTGGTATGGCCCTGCGGCGACGCATCGGATGCTAAGGGAGATGGCCACCCGGCTCTACCCGTTGCATCCCACGGTTCTTCCTGTGCTCGTGCGGCTCTTCAGCCGGTTCGGCCAGAACGAGCGCTCGCTATTCAGCTTCCTTCTCTCGGACGAGCCCTTCGGCCTCCAGGACTTTTCGGATCAGCCAATCCAAGCCGCTCGGTTCTACCGACTCCACAACCTCTACGACTACGCGCGCGCCGCCTTCGGATCGCGGCTCAGTGTGCAGAGCTACCGAAGTCACTGGAACCAAATCGAATCCGTCGTTGAGAGCTTCCCGCGGGACGATGACGGACAGATCCAGATCCTCAAGACGGTCGCGTTGTTGAACCTGCTTGACGTGCCACATCTCCTCGCGACCGATGAGGTTCTGCCAGTCGCCGTCGGGATTGATGGACGGATGAATGAGCGTCGGGTAAAGGAAGCTCTTCGCCACTTGACGCGAGAGAAGCGCGCTCTCTACCACCGGGGCGCGGCGGGCGGGTACTGCTTGTGGCCGCATACCAGCGTGAACCTCGAGAAGGCGTACCAGGAGGCGGGCCGAGCTGTCGGTACGCCGCAGCGCATCTCCTCTTTCGTCAGGGAAGGCCTGGAAATACGCCCCCTGGTCGCGCGCCGGCACTACATCGAGACAGGCAACCTGCGTCATTTCGACGTGTGCTACTCCCCCATGTTGGAGCTCCCAGCGCTTGATGCGGAGGAGTCGGCGCTCGCGGACGGCCGCATCATCGTACCGTTGTGCGAAACTGAGGAGGAACGGCGGGAAGCGCTCGCCTTCGCCCGATCGGCGGCAGTGAAGAAGCGTCCGGAAGTGCTCGTTGCGGTGCCGAAACCTCTTGGTGCCTTGATTGGCTTGGTTCACGAGTGTCAGCGGTGGCAGTGGATCTCGCAAAGTGTCCCCGAGTTGAACAACGACAGCTACGCCGCCGAGGAGGTGTCGCGTCAGCTCGTAGCCTCACGTCAATTCCTTGAAAAGCGCATACGTAGTTACGTGGGACTGCGCCAATTCACCGAGACCATGGAATTGCAGTGGTTCCACGAGGGCTCGTCTCTCCCCATTGGCAGCGGCCGAGAGCTTCTCGCGGTTCTCTCGCGAATCTGCGACGAGGCATTCGATGTTGCCCCTCGGATTCGCAACGAACTGGTCAACCGGCACGACCTAAGTTCGGCTGCGGCTGCGGCACGCATGCGATTGATCGAGCGCATTCTGAAGTTCCCGACGAAGCCCCTCCTTGGGATGGAGCCCGCGAAAAAGCCGCCCGAGATGTCAATGTACCTCTCCGTCCTGAAGCAGGCATCCCTGCACCGCGAGGTGGAGGGTGCGTGGGCGATCGTGGAGCCGTCACCTGAATGCGATCCTTGCAAGCTTCGTCCGGTCTTCCGCCGCATTCTCGAGCTGCTTGAGGAAAGGCCGGACGGTCGCGTTCGCGTCTCGGACCTATTGTCGCATCTGCGGCACCGTCCATACGGCGTCCGCGATGGCCTCGCGCCGTTGCTGCTATGCGTCTTCTCAGTTGTACACGAGCAGAACATCGCCTTCTACGAGAACGGCGCCTTCCTTCGGCACCTCTCGGGGGAGGAGTTCCTCCGGCTCATCAAGGTGCCGACGTCCTTCGAGGTGCAGTACTGCCAGATCACGGGCGTGCGCGCCGTGGTCTTTGACAAGCTGCGGAAGCTGTTGCTCCCTGAGGAGTCGCCGCTGCAGAAGCCGGACATCTTGGACGTGGTGCGACCGCTCTGCCAGTTCGCAGCTCAACTCCCGGCCTTCACCCATCGGACGCGGACGATATCTTCGGAGGCAGCGTCCGTCCGCGAAGCCCTTCTTCACGCCCAGGAGCCGGCGGCGCTTCTCTTCAGGGAGCTTCCCAAGGCATGCGGCTTCCGGGAGTTCGAGATCGATCGAGACTCGACTGGTCCTGAAGTGGTGCGCTTCGTCGAGGTGCTCAAGCGCGCGCTCGCCGACCTGAAGGCTTCGTTTCCGGACCTGCTGACCCGGATGGAGGCTGCGGTCGTCGCTGCTTTCGACCGCCCCGGTTCCTTCGCGGAGGTGCGACACGCCGTGCGCGCGGTGGCCGACAAAATTCTCGTCGCCGTCGCCGATCCCCGTCTCAAGGCCTTTTGCTTCCGCCTGGCCGACACGTCGTTGGCGGAGAGCGCATGGGTAGAAGCGCTGGGGAGCCTCTTGTGCGGGAAGCCCCCCTCCAAGTGGGTAGATGCCGACGTCGAGATCTTCCAAGAGGAGATCAAGCGCTTCGCTCGACAATTCCAGCGGGTCGAGGCGATGGCGTTTGACGCGATCAAGGACAAGGAGCGCTCCGCAATCCGCGTCGCGGTCACCCGGCAAGATGGGGTTGAGGTAGACCAGGTGCTGTACGTCGGGACCGAGGAAGAGGCGCAGGCTGCTGAGATCGAAACGCTTATCAGGGGGATACTCCAGAAGACGAGCCGTGTGGGCCTCGTTGCCGCCTCCCGTGCGATTGGGAAGGCATTGGCTGCTGCGAAGGCTATCGAGGTGTGCGACTAGATGCAGTCCTATCGCCGAGAGCTATCCTTCCAGACTCAGGGAGACCAATGTCCTTCCGCGTGATGGCCAGAACGGTCTTGCAACTCGGCGCCGAGCTGATCAGCTCGGACGGTATCGGATTCTATGAGCTAATCAAGAACGCGTTCGACGCGGGTTCTCCCAGGGTGGATATCGACGTGGATGTCCGACTCCCCCACGACGCCTACATATCTCATATGCAGTTCGTGCAGTCGGAGAGACAAGTGCAGCGCACCAAGAGGGATCTGGAGCAGGCCATTGAGGAGCGCAAGTCCGCGGCGATACGAGACATTGACGCCACGGCACCAGGAGCCGATGTGCTGAAAGGTCAGTTGCTGCAAGCCAAGACGTGGGAGCACCTACTCGATGCCCTCGACGGGGCGAATTGCATCGACTTCAGAGACACGGGTTGCGGCATGAGCGGGAAGGATCTCGAGGAGGTGTTCCTGACGATCGGCACGCCCTCGCGACTCCACCGAGCGCGCGGGAACGAGGCGACTGCAAACAGGCTTGTCTTGGGAGAGAAGGGCATCGGCCGCCTATCGGCAATGCGCTTGGGCTCACGGCTCCGCGTGGAGAGCTCCACGAAGGGCGAAGCACGCTGGAACCTCCTGGACATAGACTGGCGGCTCTTTTCCCTGGACTCCGAAGCCTTGGTCGAAGACGTTGACATCCGGCCAAGGAGTGGCAGGACGAAGGAAGACCCCCAGGTTAGCGGCACCGTCATACGGACTTACGGCCTCACTTCACGCTGGTCGGAGGCGAAGCTGATCGAGATCGCCGCCGCCGATTTTAGCCGGCTGACCGATCCCTTCCTCCCCAAGCTCCGCTATCCCCTCTCGCTGCGGTTCAATGGCCGCCCCGTACCTGTGCCAGCGTTTGAGAAGATCCTCTTTCAGCAGGCGCACGCAGTCGTGGAGGCTGAGTTCAAGACCGCGAACGCTGGCCCGACGTTCACAGGAAGAATCAACTACACGCTGCGGCGCAGAGAGAAGACGTTCTCGCTGCAGCTACCGGACCTCGTCAGCGTTACGAGTATGCCGCCAGCCATCCTCTCGAACTTGGGACCGTTCTCGGTGCAGATGTACTGGTTCAATCGCAAGATTCTCGCCGCTGTCGAGGGCATCGGAGACAAGAGGGCGGTCCAGACACTCGTAAACCGGTGGTCCGGTGGGCTGATGGTCTTCCGCGACGGATTCCGAGTGAACCCCTATGGCAGCGCTGACGACGACTGGTTGGATCTGGATCGGAAGGCTCTCGCCTCTGCAGGTTACAAGGTCAACCGGAAGCAGATCATAGGAAAGGTCGCCATCTCTCGTGTGCGAAACCCCGCACTCACTGATCAGACTAATCGGCAGGGGTTCCGCGACTGCGACGAGAAGCAGATTCTGATCAGCCTGCTCAAGCATCTGCTGGAGGCCCAGTTTCGGACCTTCCTTAACCAAGTGGACGACGAGCTCAAGGCGCGACTGCCGGTCAGCTTCGAGGATTTGAACGAGCGAATCGAATCAGAAGATCGTCGGTTGCGGGACAACCTGGACCTATTGCTGCAGAAGCACCCCGAGGTCCGTGAAGACGCAGAGATAATGGGCCCACTCGAGGCATCGTTCAAGCAGATCGATATTCTGATGCGTGAAGCGCAGGAGTTGGCCGATTCGTTCGAGAAGGGGCGGGCCCAGTTGGTTAGCTTGGCGGGTCTGGGTTTGATGGTGGAGATACTGGCGCACGAATTGAACCGCGCTGCCCACCATGCTCTCTCAACACTCGCAGAAACAGACCTTACAGGGTTGAATGCTGGCATCTCACAGCGGCTCAACACGCTCAGCGCCCAACTCAAGACGCTGCAGAAGCGCCTGCGGATCATCGATCCACTGAGTCACCCTGGCCGTCAAGTCAAGGAGCTCTTCGATCTTGTCGCCTGGGTAGAGGAGATCGTCAGCTCGCACGAGGCTCAGTTCCGCCGGCACGGGATCACGTGCACGGTGACAGTCAAGCCGGAACGCAGGCCAGAGGGCATGCCGGTCAAGATGGTCAAGGGCATGATTGTCCAGATCATCGAGAATCTACTCAGTAACTCAGTCTATTGGCTCAAGCAGCAGCGCAAGCTGGCTGACTGTTTCTCCCCGAGGATCGACGTAGAAATCGACACTCGAGCCAAGGAAATCCGGGTCACCGACAACGGACCGGGTATTCCTCCCGAGCGAATGAAGGAGCTGTTCCAGCCGTTTGTGACGACGAAGCCTCCGGGGGAGGGGAAGGGCCTGGGGCTGTACATCTCACGAGAGATCGCCAGCTATCACGGCGCCACCTTGGTGCTTTCCGATGCTCCGACGATCCACCAGGACCGGTTGAATACGTTCATCCTGACTCTTGGGGTGCAACCGGAATGACCCCCAACGCTGCCCCGTTTGCAGAGCACCCTGTCGCCGCCTACTTGCGGGATGCCGGGATCACCAAGGCGGCTATCATCGACGACGCCTACGATCCTCCGACTCGATCGGAGTTCGCACATGAGATCGACGACTTCTGGGGGGTCGTAGTCCGCACCCCCGCCTTGGTGGAGAAAATCCGGGAGCTCAAGCCGGGTGTCGCTGGGGCCATGGATGTTGACGATGACCTGCTCCGCAAGCTCTGGGAACGGCGCAATACCTTGCCAGAACTCCGCCAGATCCTCGATGAGCAGCTCTTCCCGACAAGACTTGCGAGCTTGGCTCCCCTAGAACTGCTGGGTGCGAATCTCCAAGAGGTCGGAGTGACGCCTATCTGCCTAGGCAGCCAACAGGAGCTGCCGGAGCCTATCAAGCTCGTGTTTCTTGACTACCGTCTCGGGCCAGGGATGGAACCTGCCGTCGAAGCTGCAAGGGCAAAGGCACGGAGGATGTACGACGCCGCCGCAAACGACGCCGACAAGCCATTCATCGTTCTGATGTCGTCCCACCCCGAGGCGAGTGCGGCGAAGGACCGGTTCCGCGAGGCGTCTGGCCTGCTCGGCGGGCTCTTTGGGTACACCCCCAAGGATCAACTGAAGGAGAAGGAGAGGCTCTACCTGCAACTCGCTACTTGGGCGCTCGGCATGCCCGCACGACACCAGATTCAGCACTTCGTGGAAGCTCTTGAGGTTGCACTTGACGCCGCTTCGAAGGAGTTCCGCCGGAGCATTCGCTCTCTGGGATTCGAGGACTACGCGAACATACAGTGGCTGAGCCTGCAGGCGGAAGGGCACCCATTCGGTCACTACATGCTTTGGCTGTACAAGTCTTTCCTAGCCCATCTCCTCCACGTCCACGAGAAAGTGGTGGCCGAACAGAGGAAGCTTGACGCTCTATGCTTCCAGGAGTTCAGCCCGAGCCAGTCGCCGCCTTCGATGGATCTCGCGAAGCTCTATCGTTTCGCCATAACCGAGCCGGTTGACAGCGAATTGACGCACCCTCGTGCGGCCAAAGATGATCCCACGCCACTCGTTCGGATAGGCGACCTTTTCTTCAAGGAGGAAAGTGCGGATGTACTTATCGTCATCAACCCGGCGTGTGACCTTGCGTATGCCCCAAAGGCGGACCGGGAGTTCCCCAAGGACCGGCCCATTCTCCTGCTTCACGGTGTGCTACAGGCGCTCGAGGATGTGAACGAAGTCAAGGGGTTGCAAACCGATCTCTTCCACTACGAGGGGAAGAACTTCCGAGTTCTCTGGGACCATCGACGCGTGACCTCGAACGCATATGGGGAAGTTTCGGAGTGGCTCCGAGCGCAACGCTATTCGCGAAAGGCAAGGCTTGCCTTGCCCTATGCTCTGCAGGTTCAGCAAGAGTTTGCAATGCACCTTATGCGGATCGGGACGCCGGTCCGGCCACCGATCTACGCGCACGCCGACGTGGCGGTTTTCTGCAAGGGGGACGGCGGTAAGTGGCTACCGGCAGGGGAGCGCATCCGGGGCGCGGCGGTGATCATTCAGTTGCCGGCGCAGCGGAAGGACGGAGATCAGTTCGTCCTCACCGTCGACTGCATCGGACAGATCGTCGACAGACTGGATACTGCAATCACGCTCTTGAAGGAGCAGAAGGGGCAGCTCAACGCGAAGTTGACTGAGGCGAAAAACCCTGGTGCCGATCCCAAGGTCCACGTTGAGATCAAGGTGATGCAGGGAAAGCTCCAGGGGATAGACCGCAACTTGGAGAAGCTCCGGCAGCTGAAAGAGCTACGCTGGTGGTTGCCGATGACGCGGACGCCCAATCCGTTGCCGGCACGGGGGAAATTCACCGAGGTTGACAAACTGCTCCGAATCTACCACGCGACCCTCTTCGAGGACGGCGACACGACCGGCCCCTCGATTAGACTGAACATCGCATCAGCAACAGGCCCCGAGCAGCGCCTCGTTCCTGGGCCCGCGGCAGAGGCGATCGCCAAGGTGCAAACTTCGAAGGAGCAGAGCAGTGTCTGACAAGAAAACACGCCACATCTTGAGCCTCTCCGGCGGGAAAGACAGCGCCGCCCTGGCGATCTACATGCGTGACCGCGTCCCCGAGATGGAGTACATCTTTCACGACACGGACAAAGAGCTGCCCGAGACGATGGCGTACCTGGCCCGTCTGGAGGCGCTGCTCGGGAAGAAGATCACCAGGACCACCCCCGAGCACAGCTTTGATCATTGGCTCAAGGTCTACGGGGGGATGATCCCGTCTAACCAGCGCCGCTGGTGCACGAAGATGCTGAAGTTGAAGCCCTTCGAACACTACATCGGCGACGACCCCGTGATCAACTACGTCGGTCTGCGCGCTGACGAAGACCGCGAGGGCTATATCAGTCACAAGCCAAACATCAAGACCGTCTACCCGTTCCGCGAGGCCGGCCTGGTTCGCCGTGACATCATCCGCATCCTTGAGGAGAGCGGGCTCGGCCTGCCATCGTTCATGGATTGGGGGCGCACTCGCTCGGGCTGCTACTTCTGTTTCTACCAGCAGAAAATCGAATGGGTGCGACTGAAGGAGAAGTATCCGGATCTGTTCGAGCAGGCGAAGCAGTACGAGTACGCAAACCAGCTTAACGGCGAACCGTTCTATTGGAGCGGAAATGAGTCACTGGCCGAATTGGAAAAGCCCGAGCGGATGGAGGAGATAAAGCGCAACTGGGAGAAGTCGCAGTTGAAGGCGAAGGGGGCCCCCTCGGGAAGCAAGTTGCTCGTGCACATCCTCGGGCAGTCCGAAGAAGACGAGGATGGTGAAAAAGACGGATGTTTGATCTGCCATGTGTAGCGCCTTTCTCGATCGCCGGACGTTCGGAGACGAGTCAAGGTGCGGCACTGCATCAGCGGTGAGCCGCTTGAGAGGCCGGTGAACTTGACACTGAGCCAAGGCACAAGATGGGTGCGCTTTCTCCGACAGTACGGTCCTGCGACCCGCAACGACAACATGTACGACGAGCACATCCGAAGGTCCGCGCAACGGGCCGGCGTCCGCCCGATCCTCTTCACGCATCCACTCGAGAACGAGATCCTCTCCCTCTTCCGGGCCGGTGCACCGGGCCCCTCCTCGGTCGTTCTGACAGGGACGGCCGGAGACGGCAAGACCCACCTTTGTCGGAAGATCTGGGCAGAGATCGGTGGTGACGAGAATGAGTGGGGTTCGAACGATGTCTACTATCGACGGTCAGTGACCGTCGGCAGTCGGGGAGTCACTGTTCACGTCGTTCGCGACCTCACAGCGCTGCCCCCTCAGGATCCCAAGGGCCGTTACGCAGACAAGAACGAGCTGCTCTTGCTCTTCTGTCGCGCGCTCCTTGCTCCCGCTTCGGACCACGTCTTTCTGATCGCTGCAAACGATGGCCAGCTGATCGAGCCTTGGCAGCGGCTACCCGCATCCGAGGAAGTGGTCAGAATTCGGAAGCTATTCGAGTCCCTCCTCCTCGAAGACCGCCGGGAGTGCGAGGGAATTCCACTGAAGTTATTCAACCTGAGCCGAGTACCCTGTGCCACGCTGTTCGACCTAGCACTCGAGGCCTTCCTGTCGCACGAGAATTGGCAGGAGTGTGCACGGGAAGCTAGCGGCAGGGGAGAGTTCTTTGGCCCCCGATGTCCGATACGACGCAACTATGAGTTGCTCGAGACTCCGCTCGTGAAGACCCGCCTGCGGGCACTCTTCGAGCTCTGCGATTGCAACGAGCTGCACATCCCGATCCGTCGCATCCTGCTCCTTCTTTCCAATGCCGTCCTCGGCCATCCGCACGTAAAGGACCATCTTATGCAGGCGGCGGATATTCCAGGGATACTCCAGCGAGGGACCGCTGCAAAGGCGAGCCTGTTCAACAACATATTCGGCGGAAACCTCTCTGAGACGCGTCGGGAGTCGCTTGAGGTCTTCAGTTATCTGAACCGGTTCCGGATCGGTCACGAGACCTCAAACCGCATCGACAACATTCTGATCTTCGGGGAGGCGGATGAAATCCTACGGCAGTACTTCGACGCTCTCCTCGGATCAGACCCCTTCTACGGGGCCGATCCCAGCTACTATACTGCTCAGCGGGCGTACATCGAAGGGGCAGAAGGCGACGAGGGGAGCGCCCGTGCCTTCCTTGACCTCCTCGTCAGCCAGCGACGAAGGCTGTTCTTCACGATTCCTGAAGCTCAGGAGGGGGAACTTGCGCTTTGGGAGCTGACCGTCTTCAAGTACGCGGGCGAGTACTTGTCCCGCGTCTTGCGGGTTCTGAGGACTGGCGGGAAGGTAGACCGCTCCATCCTCGCCCGCCTCGTGCGCGGGCTCAACCGCGTGTTCGTCGGCATGCTGGTCACGGCCGATCGTGAGCTCCTGCTTGCGACGAGCTTCTCCTTCTCCAGCTCCAAGGTGAGCCAGATCCTCGAGGATCGCATTCCAGTTACCCCTCGTTTGCACGAGCGCGTAGATCTCACGATAGAGGGCGGAAGACCCGTCCTTGGAGTGCAATTGAGTGACACGATCCGCTGCTCGCTGCCTCTCAACCTGACGCGGTACGAGTTCCTCAGTCGAGTCGCAGAAGGCGCACTCCCCGGCAGTTTCTCCCGCGAGTGCTACGAAGACATGCTGGCGTTCAAGAGCAGGCTGCTGGGTAGCCTTGCGGAGCGCCGCCGAATCGAGACGGGGGAGGAAACGGGGGTCTTGACGTTCCGGCTCATGAACCTGGATGCCTTGGGGAACCCGACGGATGAGGTCGTGGAGGTGAGCCATGATTGATCCGGCTCTGCTCCTCCCGGCCCCTCCTCCGCGCGATCACGAGCGAAATGAAATGTGGGTGGACGAACAGATCTGGGGACATCGATTGTGGGACTCCCAGAGCTCGTGGCTCCTCTTCCTCGAATTCTTGAACGTTGCGGAAGCATGTTATCGCGATGGTCGCCTCCTCGACGAACGGGGCCTCTACTACCCCTTGGCCTTCAAACCATTCCAGAGAATGACCCTGCGCAACATTCTCTTCAACAATGAGATGCTCTTCCGGATCAGCGAACGCTTTCCTGACAGCACCTCGGCTTGGGCGGAGTGGTTGGGGTGGATGCGTAATAACGCGCGGGGTGTCCGTTCGCCCGACTTCTCTTACCTCAGGACTCGCTTCGCGTCCTTCCAACAATTTGCGTCTCTTGTAGCAATGCTGCGGGCGTCCGCCGTTGAGAACGAGACGAACAGGCGGTGGACTACGCGCTTCGTCTTTCCGTTCGGGCCGAACGCACTCTACGAAGATCTCGATGTACGACCGGACGGGTCTCTGGAGCGTCAGTACATCAACTTCGGTCGAACAGGCGAACTCCTCTACATGATGCTGTGCCGAGCAGCCGGTGCGGCTCGACTGCGATCGCATCTTGCCCAAGTGTTCGCGGGGGACAACCCCTGCAACACGGTGGTTGGGCTGTTCCAACCCCAGGGCGCGGACGAACCACAGACGCGCGACAAGAGCTACCTTCCGTATCGTTCGCATTCCCGGTTCGACCGCCTTGCCGAGGACTGGCTGGAGATCCTTCAGCATCGCCTCCCGGGCTTCGATGCTCTCCCGCATCTCGTCACGCTCAGCGCATTCCACGTCATTCTGTACCAGCTTCACCTCGCTACGGAGTGGTGCGGTGAAGGCAGGCCTGTTCACTTCGTCTGCGAGGTCGTCGCCCCGAGAAAGACCCTCGTCAGGGAACTGTCCGGCCTGAACTTCCAGTACAACGCGCAACTGCCTCAACGTGCGGTCGAGGTCTATGTCAAGCAGATTGAGGAGTCTGACGAATGGCGGCGGGCTGCCTCACAACCCGGAGCATTTTCAAGCTGTCAGAACCTCCTCCGGGAGCGTGTGCGCTGGCCCAGGGACCGAGAGGATTATGATGGACCCAGCGATCCCGAGAACCTCATGGGAGAGTTGCGGCGGAGGGCCGTGGCACGCCATCGCCAGCACGTGGCCAACATCCACCGCAACTACGGGCGAGATGTGGGACTTGTCTCGAAGCGGGGCACGAACAAGCTTCGCTATGCTCCGACAGACACCCTTCTCAAGGCACTGATTCTCGCCAACGTGAGGCAGCGCATGGAATACAAGGAGTTCCTCTCGTGCCTCTACTCCCGGTACGGGCTCGTATTTGGAGACTGGGAGGCCGAACGCGTGCTCGAGGGCGGTGAATACGACAGGAAGGCGTTCCAGGCTAACGCGGAGCGCCTCGAGCAGCGACTCGGAAGCCTCGGCATGTTGCGACGGCTCTCGGACGCCTGCGCCTACGTCCAAAACCCCTTCAGTCGGAGTGCGCCATGAGCGTCTCCGACTTTGTTGGAAAGGTCGTGGCGCTTCATCTGCAAAACGAGCTTGCCGCGGACCGTAGTGCCAGTGCCGACGGCACGGCCCGGTACATCATCGACTGCTTGAGCCCAGATCAGACGGCGGCGATCGCGAACACCATCCTCAGTGATCCCGCCCTCTCCTCACAGATCGAATTGAAATTGCCCGAGCACTTCCTTGCCGGGTTTAGTCTGCCACTCGAGGTCCTCACGACGAGCCCGGCGACCTACTACCGCAATGCCGTGAGCCCCAAGCCCGTGCTTCTCGTTGCCAACACCGGAGACGAGGAAGAGCAGTCGCTGAAGGAATTCACGCGGCTTGGCGCTCCGGAACTCCAAGAGCAGCCTGATCTCTGGGTTCAAGTCGCAAGTGACGGCCTGGGCCTTTCCCCGGACCACGTCAAGTGGTGGGGGAAGGCGCTGAGCGGCTTGCTTGAGCTGCGCCTCTTCTCTCTTGACCGGCTCGGCGCGTATGCTCTGCGCACGCGGGAAGCGATACAGAATGAGGGTCTGCCACTCCTTCACGCGTTGGGAACGGCCCTCCCGGCACTGCACTTCCCCAAGGACAGCGTTCTTTGGACACGCGTGAAAGAGAGATCCCGCGGTCACGCATCCGCTTGGAAGACCGTGTACGGCTCAGTCGCGAAGAGCAGGGCCTGCTACCTGCTCAAACTGACACCGTCACAGGTCGTTCTGAGCGAAGAAGATCTGCGGGTCTCCTTCGAGAGAACGAAGGATGTCATCCCAGAAGATCTCCACGAGGTGGTCGGTACGTTCCTTCGCGCGCCGAGCGGATGGAACTCGGAGGCGGCCCAGCTGGCGGAGTGCGAATGGGAGCTGGTCAAACCACTCTTCGACGGCATGAAGCGTGAGAAGTTTAACCTTGGGCGCGAGACGCTCACGTTCTATGAGGATCGAGAGCCCGGGTTGCTGAGCGATGAGGAGCGCGAGCACCTGCGGCGATTGGCTGATCGACCCGCTACAGAGCCGACAGAGGAGGATATCTCATTTTACGAGGCGCACCGCAATGAGTTGAAGGAGGATCGCAAGCTCAAGTCGGCCTGGGACCGTTTCATCTTTGGCAAGCCCCTGGAAACAGACGATTTCCTTGCCGGCCTCGCGGCATGTTTGGAGTTACTGTTCAATCAGGAGTCATCAGGCACGCGGCGTCGGCTTCGGATAAGGTGTGATCGAGCGACGAAGAAGGATCTGCGGGATCTCAACGTCAACGCTGGCCTCTACTTCGCCCGTCGGTACGCAGGTCTCCAAAGCCTGCTTGGGAGTCGGGTGTCGTGGAACATCGGGCAACTCTTCTCCTACCCAAGCCTGGTCGAGGGCTGGAGGGGCTCGGGCAAAGCGCTGAACTACTCCGCAGCTCGCGCGTCCCTCCAGCTGAAATTCCTTCTTGAGCTTGAGGTGGAACTGCCTACCGGTGGCGCCCAAACCTATTCCACTCAGTTGATCTGGAAGTTCAACCCAAACACGGTAGTGAGTCAGTTCTATGATGACTGGTCCCGCCTCCTCGAGCATCCGCTTGTCCTGTGCCGCGCGAACCGTGAGCTGATCAGCGCGAAGGGACGGTTCCAGACCGTCGATCTCTCAAACGTGCGCACTTTCGTGCCAGCGTACGACCGGGATCGCGGATCGTTCGTTTCCGTCTACCGCCAGGCGAACGACCTGACCATCATCTGGGAGGCCAACCTGAGTGAGGCGAAAAAACAAGGCCTCATCACCGCTGCAGTGGCGGACGAGCTCACGGCGAGTTTCAACGCCTTTGCCTCGGCGTACGCCGAGGCCGTCCACGGATTATGTGAGAAGGGTGTAGCGCACCCCAGCATTGGTGCTCAACTCACAGCGTACACCGCCTTGATCGACGCCATTTGCCGCCGTGCGAAGGGGGACCGAAACCGTGATCTCTTGCTGCGTCCTGTTCTGCAAGTCGGCACGGTTCGTGTGGAAGGCGGCCCACCGGCCGCGGTCGTGGCTCCCTGGCACCCATTCCGATTGGTTGCCATGCAGCGCAAGGCCTACCACGTGGTCGGACTGACGCAGCATCTGCTCACGACGGAAGAGGTCTTCTTCGGTGATACGCGCCTCTTCTTCAAGGATTTGGACCGGGAGCTGGCCCACCCCTTCTACCCCGAACTCGTTTTGGGCTGGATCGAGAACAAGCCTGAACTACTAGCGCTCAGTGACGTCGTCCAAGACTATAGCCTTCACGAGGCGCCCACCATCGGACGGGAGACCGTCGACGACACGAATGACAACCCCTCGGACGGGAGCAACTGCGTCCTCGACCTGGTCCAGCGGTACCTGACATTGCACCCACACGAGCAAGCGAACATGTCGGTCGTCCTCTATAACTGCGACTCGGCCAGACTTCCCCAGGCGGTCGTGGATAAACTTGGTGCCCTGTACGAAAACGAGGACGATGTCCGTTGTCAGGTTCTCCTGCGACACGGGGATGCTGGACGACTCCGCGAGTTATACAAGGCGATCGTCGGCCTTTCCGACGCCGACGCGGATGCGTTCAACGCGAGCGAGGCCACCCAAGATTTCATGGCACGGCTACGCATCTGCATCATCGCCGACGAGGCGCCGTCTCCTGACCCGAAGGACGGCTGCCCCTACGACATCGTCTTCTGCCAGGACGTAATCGCGCGTCACGCGCGCGTTGAGTGGTACACCGAAAGCGCCAGACCAGTGGACCCGCAAGCACTTGTCCCAGCCCGGTGGTCGCGCCGGCGACCGGCCGCAAAGGATGATATGAAGTCGGTTGTCTATCTCTGCTGCCCGGTGCAAAGCGCGGAGGGATGGACTTTTCTCACGGCCCTGACGTCATTCCTGAGAGGCGACTGGGACGGAGTCGAAGATCGCCGACTACTGCCAGCGCGGCAGCTGGACTTCCGAGATCCGAAAACAGCGCGCATCTTTGAGGAGACTCACAACCTGGGGAATTGGGTGGTCAACTTCGACGAACTCCTTGATCGCCGGCAGCTCCTCAACCAGAACGTTCGCGTGATCCGGTACAAGCAGTCGGCAACGCAGGGCCGAAACATTGTAATCTCCTCCAAGGCGTCGCTGAGTCTCTTGCGATCGATGGTGCTCAGCCGGATCAAGGACCTAAACCTCGGTCTCGGCGAAGAGGAGTACTCCGTCCTCGCTGACCGTTTCATTCAGGACGCGAATGACATCTCCGGGGACATCGTGCTGCGCGCGGCAAAGCGCGGTCGCAACGCCAGTGAGTTGATGGGTATTGTCCTCAGCCGGTACCTCGTGCGGCACGAGCTTGGTCTGGATCGTTACTACGGCTGGTACTTCCTCGACGATTATGCCGACTGGCTAGGACAACGCGAGGAGCAAATCGCCGACATCCTCGCCCTCAGTCCCGAACGCACGCCTGAAGGGATCTACCGCCTCGCTGTAGTCATTACGGAAGCGAAGTACATCGAGGCGGCGAACCTCGCGTCGAAGCGCAAAGAGTCCCAAAAGCAGTTACGGGACACGATGAAGCGCATCAACGAAGCCGTGTTCGGGTCGCCTACGCGCCTAGACAGGGAACTGTGGCTTGCGCGGCTATCGGACCTCATCCTCGACGGCGTACAGTTTCCCGCGAGCGCGAACATCAATCTGGCAGATTGGCGACGGGCCATCCGCGAGGGGGAGTGCGAGATTTACGTGCGAGGTTACTCGCACATCTTCGTCTCGGGTCCGACCGACGCTGCCGATTGTTCCTCTTTCGCGCGGGTTGCCAACCTGGACGATGGCTACCAGGAAGTCTTCGGTCGCGCGCGGGTGCGTGAACTCGTTTTGCGCTATGCCCGCGATGCGAATCCGCTGCAGATTCGCGGAGAGCTCACCGAGGAGCGCGTGTGGGAGGACCAGGTGTATCGCAAGCCTACCGATCTCGCGGTAACGCACGTCGTGCACAGGCCTCGAATAGAGGATCGGGATGAAGAGGGTGAGGGACCTCTACCTCCCGAGATCCCTCCTACGCCACCGCGTCGTAGCGGCCCGGCCGGTGGAGTGACGGCACCTCCGTCGGCACCTGCCCCGCCACCCGACCGCGGGCCGACGACTCCCGGCGGCGTCGCGCGATGGGCCTACCCCGCGATCGGAGGGCTCATTGCGGAGACACTCACGCCTGCCGAAGGCGAAGAGGACAAGGCGTGGGTGAAGCAGATCGAGCACCGAACGAAGAACGCGCTTCAGCAGTTCCAACTTCAGGCAAGACTGCTTCGGAGCGTTCTGACGCCGAACTGCGTGATTCTGAAGTTCGCTGGTAGCGCGAGCCTTACCGTGGAGCAGGTGAAACGGCGCCGCTCGGAATTCCTCACGACGCATGGACTGAACCTGATCTCGATTCAGCCCGAGTCCGGCGTTGTCTCGCTCGCCGTCGAGCGACCGACTCGGCGAGTGATCAAGACCCAGGAGCTATGGGCGCGGTGGCGGCCGACTGCAGCGGAGGGCTGCCAGGAACTTCTCATCGGCATGCGCGAGGACGATGGAGAGCTTCTGATGCTCTCGCCGGGAAAACAGGCGCCTCACACGTTGATCGCAGGCTCGACCGGCAGTGGCAAATCTGTGCTCATGCAGAACATCATTCTCGGAGTAGTAGCGACCAACACGCCGCGGCAGGCCAGGGTCGTGCTGATCGACCCGAAGCAGGGCGTCGATTATTACCAGTTCGAGCACCTCCCTCACCTGAAGGGAGGGATCATCGACGAGCAGGAAAGGGCCTCCCAGGAGCTAGAAGCCCTAGTTGAGGAAATGGACGCGCGCTACACGAAGCTCCGGTCGGCCCGAGTGACGAATCTCACAGCCTACAATCAGAAGGCGCCAGAGCCAGAGCGACTTCCCGTCATATGGCTCGTCCACGACGAGTTCGCGGAGTGGATGCTGGTGGAAGAGTACAAGGAGCACGTGACCGCAATCGTAAGCCGGCTGGGAGTCAAGGCCCGCGCGGCCGGCATCTACCTAGTATTCGCAGCCCAGCGGCCTGACGCGAACGTCATGCCGATGCAGCTTCGGGCGAACTTAGGCAACCGCCTCATCCTGAGAGTGGACTCGGAGGGAACGTCAGAGATCGCGCTGGGCGAAGTTGGGGCGGAGCGCCTGCTCGGGCGCGGACATCTCCTGGCCAAGCTCGAGGGACTGGCCGATCTCTGCTACGCCCAAGTCCCTCTTGCTGAGCCTGGATTCGTTGAGCAGGCCGTGGCCATGATCCGGCAGAGTGAGCCGGGACCATAGGAACCGGGGAGGTCGCTTGGGATTCGCGCAAGCGGGGCGTGGCCAGATGAGGAACGCAAATGCAATTGCCGGTGTACCTAGATAACAACGCGACCACACCCGTGGACCCCCTCGTCGTGGAGACGATGCTGCCCTTCTTCGGCCGGGTATTTGGCAACGCGTCGAGCCAACAGCACAGCTATGGCCTTGAGGCTGCGCGGGCAATCGATAGGGCGCGGGAGCAGGTGGCAAGTCTCATCGGAGCCCGAGAGAAGGAAATCGTGTTCACGAGCGGAGCGACAGAAAGTAACAACCTAGCCCTGCTTGGCGTGGCGCGACGCTGCCGCGATCGCGGCGGACACATCATCACGGTGGGAACGGAGCACAAGGCGGTTCTCGAGCCCTGCAAGCAACTGGAGCGCGAAGGGTTCACGGTCACCTATCTGCCGGTTGATGAATGCGGTTGGCTCGACCCAGACGAAGTCTCACGCGCGTTGACGGACCAGACCATCCTGGTAAGCGTAATGGCCGCCAACAACGAGATCGGTACCGTGCAGCCCATCCAGGGAATCGCGCACCGCTGCAGGGAGCGAGGCGTATTGTTTCACACGGATGCCGCTCAGGCGCTCGGGAAGATTGCCCTCCACGTTGACGAAATGGGTATTGACCTCATGAGCCTATCGGCGCACAAGATTTACGGGCCGAAGGGCATCGGAGCACTCTTCGTCCGCAGCAGGGAGCCCCGCGTGCGACTCGAACCGCTCCTGTATGGAGGCGGGCACGAGAACGGCCTGCGCTCTGGCACCCACGCCGTTCCCAACATCGTTGGCTTTGGAAAGGCGTGCGAGCTTGCGAGCATCCATCGCGAGGCCGAGGCATCGCGACTACATGAGCTGCGAGAGCGACTCAACTCTCGCCTACGGAAGGGGCTCGACGACGTCAAGGTGAATGGCCACCCGACCTCCTGTCTTCCCGGTCTCCTCCATGTTAGCTTTGCGGGGATCGACGGAGAGTCGCTGATGTTCGCCCTCAAGGAGGTCGCCGTTAGCCAAGGATCCTCCTGCACGTCTGGAAGTCTGGAGCCCAGCCATGTGCTTAGGGCCATCGGCCTCGGCGAGAAATGGATACGGGGGAGTATCCGGTTTGGCATTGGCCGCTTCACGAGCGAGGAGGAGATCGACTGGGCGAGCGGTCGCGTCGTCGAGACGGTGCAGCATCTTCGCGTCGTCCTCTAGGACCTGCCGACTCCCTCGTAACATGCTGGCGTTCTTTGACATCCAGGGCCACATGAAGAAGCCTGGCCAGCCCGTCAGCGGCGCCCGGTCGGCAGAGAGTGGTTATGAAGAGGGTCGTCTTTGGGGAGCCATCAAAAGGCCATCCGCAAGGGCGGCCCTTCGCGTTCGGAGCGCCCGCGCAGCGGTCGGGGCAGCGGGAGCGGGGCGCCTCGCCCGCCCCGCCCGCCCTGCCCGGCGGGCGCCGCGGTGGTCGCGCTCCTCCGCGCATGGCGCCGCCGGAGGAGTCGCCACGGGCGCGGCTACAATCTCCAGCCTTGCGCCGCCTGGCCCTTCCCCTTCTCGGCTTCGGCCTGGGTCTCGTCGCGGGGCTCCTCCTCGCGCCGCGCGCTCCGGCGCCTGCCCGCTCCCGCGCGGTCGCGGAGCCTACCGCCGCGGAGCGCCGCCTCGAGGCGGCGGCGGAGGCGCTCCAGGAGGAGAACCGCAGGCTCACCAAGGCGTTGGAGGAGGCGCGGAGCGAGCGGGCGCCGCCCACAGACCCGGCGCGCACCGCGCCGGTCGCCGACGGCCCCGCCCCCACCCCGGCGCATCCGCGGAAGGGACCGCCGCTCACGTTTCCCGGCTACGAGGCGGCCCTCGAGGCGGGCGACTGGATAGGCGTGGGTTCCTCGTTGGCGAAGCTCATGCCGCTCCTCGCCGAGGCGGGCGAGGTCGCGCACGGGCGCAAGCCGATGCGCGCCGCGCTCTGGGGCGAGATCCTCGAAGGGCTCGGACCGGTCATCACCCTCGCCATGGAGATGGAAACGGCAGGGGTGGAGTGGACGAGCCCTTCCGTGCTCGTCAACCTGGTCCACGCCACGCTCACCGAGGCGGGCCAGCCGCCCGACGAGCGGCAAGAGGATGGGCTGCACGCCCTGGCGCTGCGTTTCCTCCAGGAGGACGAACGGCGGCGGGCCGGGTACGGCGAGGCGACCCTCGTCTTCCGCAAGCGCGTGGAACTGGTGCTCCAGTGCGACCGGCTCTACGGCGCCGTCGACACGCTCCTCACGCCATCCCAGCGGACGGTGCTCTGGCCGCCCGGCGTGCGCGGCGTCGTCGCGCTCGATCTCTTTGCGGGGAGCGGGAACTGGGACGAGCACATCGAGCAGATGCCGCACTCCGGACCGGAAAGCCTGAGCGACGTGGCCTTCGCGCTGCTCGCGCGGGAGAGCGGGCTGCGCCCGGCCCTCGCGCCGGTCCTGCGCCCGTGGCTCGATGACTGGCAAGCCAGGCTCCCCGCTTCCGTCGTCGCGACGCCCCCCGCCGGCCCGGCCGCCGGCGACGTCAAGATGGAGCGCGCCGAGGTCGTCCTCGCGGTGGCGACGCAGCAGCTCGCGCTCCTCGAAAAGCTCCTCGCCGCCGCTCCGCTGGAGGAGCCGGAGCGCGCCCGATTGCGCGCGCTGGACACGCTCTACGTGCCGGCGCGGCGCTCCTAGCGCAACCCGTGCCGCGCCTTGAAGTCGGGCCAGCCGGCCTTGAGCTTCCTGAACGCGGGGAAGTCCGCGGCCGAAAGGAACGGGTTCGCCAGCATCTCTAGGGCCAGGGTGGAGGAGGGGCGGCAGCCGTAGTCGTGTCCCGGCCAGACGGTCGTCTCCGGAGGCAGTTCGCGGAGCAGGCGGCGGAGGCTTTCGTACTCGGCGCGAGCCTCCTCCTCCGTGGCGGTTCCTCCCACCTTCCCGACGAAGAGGAGGTCGCCGGTGAGGGCCACGCGCTGCGCGGCAAGGGAGAAGAGCAGATGGTCGGGCGTGTGGCCGGGCATCTGGAAGGAGCGGATCGTGAGCGACCCCACGGCGAGTTCGGCGCCATCCTCCAGCGGCAGATCGGGGCGCAGCGAAGGGTGGGCGGCGACCGCCGCTCCGGTGATCCGCTGGAGTTCCGCGTTTCCGTTGACGTGGTCGGCGTGGCCATGGGTGTTGAGGATGTGGGTGATGCGGAGGCCCTGCGCCTCGGCGCGCGCGGCGAAGAGCCCCGGGTCGAAGGAGGGATCCACCGCCGCGGCCACCCGGGCATCCCGATCCCCCAGGAGGTAGCCGAAGTTGCGGTCCCCGCCCGGGCGGATCTGCTCGAAAACGAACTGCATGGCCCCATTTTGGGGGATCGCGCCGCGGATCCCAAACCCCGCTCCGGTGGCGAGGGGTTGGGGCTTCAAACCGAGGGGGGAAAACGTTACGATGAGCCCAGGTTCCGGAGCGACCCTGAAGGAGGACTTGGATGCACTGCAACATGTGCAAGACCCACGCGACGTTCGAGCACACGTTTTTCCGGGGGACCGAACCCGTGAAGGTGCACCTCTGCTCGGAGTGCATGCGGAAGGTGGATGCCCAGGGCCACGTCTCGAAAATCAAATCCGCCAACGACAAGACGGCCAAGCGCGACGCGGTGGATGCCTTCCTGAAGATGGTGGGGAAGTAGCTCGCCTCACGCCTCGTCCCGAGCCGCGGTGAAGTAGCGTGCGTCGGGGTGGTGGAGGATGAGCGCCGAGACCGAGGCCTCGGGGTCCATCATGCACTCTTCGGTGAGCTCGACGCCGATCGCCTCGGGTCCGAGCAGCCGGAAGAGATCGCGCTGCAGGCCGAGATCGGGGCAGGCGGGGTACCCGGGGCTGTAGCGTTTCCCGCGGTAGTGCGCACGGAAGCGATCGAGCATCGTGGTTTCCGCGGGATCGCCGATGCCCCACTGCTCCCGCAGACGGTGATGCAGCCACTCCGCGGACGCCTCCGCGGTCTCGAGCGCCAACGCCTGGAGCGCGTGGCTCTTGAGGAACTCCCCCCGCGCCTTCCATGCGTCGGCCCGCGCGCGGATTCCCTCCCCGGCCGTCACGACGAAGAGGCAGACGTGGTCGCGCGGCGGCGTCCCCGCCTCCGCGGGGCGCACGAAATCGGCGAGGCAGAGGCGGTCCCCCTTCGCCTGCCGCGGGAAGAGGAGCTTGGCCGCGGCGGGGGAGTCGGGTGCGGCCGGATCGAAGAGCGAGAGCATCTGGCCCTCGGAGGAAGCGGGGAGAAAGCGCCAGACCGCCCGCGCCTGCATCGGCGCCGCCCCGCCGGGCCGCGACTCCGCCTTGAGGGCGTCGATGAGATCGCCCAGCTCCCGCGCCTTCTCGTCCCCGCGCTCGAGCAGCTCCTCGAAGCGTCCTTTCAGTCCCAAATGCTTGCCGTAAAGCATCAGCGGGTTGACGTAGGCCCACACCTCGTCGAGGGGAAGGCGTCGCATCACATGGAGTTCGGTATCGGGCGGGGCGGGCAACTCCTCCATCACGCGCACCGACGAGCGCAGATCCGGGGGGAGGGGGGCGGGGGAGGAAGCTTCGACCTGCTCGTGCGCGAACCGGCGCGCCTCCTCCTCCAGTTCGGCCTCCAGACCCGGCCGGTCCGCGGGCGCTCCGAGGCGGTTGGCCAGGGCGAGCCCCTGCATCGCGTCCTTGGCGTAGGCGACCAGCCCCTTGTAGGCGGGCGCGATCCGCCGGCGGGTGAAGGCGCGGGTGAGGGCCGCGCCGCCCACCAGGAGCGGAGGGCAGTTGCCGTGGACGGAAAGCTCCTCGGCCGTGACCACCATCTGTTGGGCCGACTTCACCAAGAGGCCCGAGAGGCCCACCAGGTCGGGCTCGTGCTTCTCGATCGCCTCGATGAGTTCGTGAGGGGGGACCTTGATGCCCAGGTTCACGACCCGGTAGCCGTTGTTGGAGAGGATGATCTCGACGAGGTTTTTTCCGATGTCGTGGACGTCCCCCTTCACCGTCGCCAGGAGCACGATGCCGCGGCTCGACGCCTCGTCCTTTTCCATGAACCGCTCGAGGTGCGCCACCGCCGCCTTCATCGCCTCGGCGGACTGCAGCACCTCGGCGACGATGAGCTCGTTGGCGTTGAAAAGGCGGCCGACCTCGTCCATGCCCGCCATCAGGGGGCCGTTGATGATGTCGAGCGGCGCCGCCTCCTTCCGCTTCGCCTCCAGATCGGCGATGAGCCCCTCCTTGCTCCCGGTCACGATGGCCGCCGCGAGCCGTTCATCCAGGGAGAGCTGCGAAGCGGGACGTGCGGCCTTGGGCTTCCTGTCGCGGAATTGCGCGGCGAACTCCGCGATCGCTTCGTCGCTGGTGTCGAAGAGGACCCGCTCCGAGAGGCGCCGCTCGTGGTCGGGGATGGAGGGGTAGCGCTCGAGCTTTTCGGTGTTGACGATGGCGAGGTCGAGGCCCGCCTTGGTGCAGTGGTAGAGGAAGACGGAGTTCAGGACCTCGCGCCCCGCGGCGGGCAGGCCGAACGAGACGTTGGAGATGCCCAGGATGGTCTTGCAGCCCTGGAGCGCCTCCTTGATGAGGCGGATGCCCTCCACGGTCTCGCGCGCCGAGCCGAGATAGTTGGCGTCGCCGGTGGCGCAGGGGAAGACGAGCGGGTCGAAGTAGATGTCTTCAGGCTCGATGCCGAACCGTTCGGTGAGGATCGCGTGGGAGCGGCGCGCCACCGCCAGCTTGCGCTCCCGCGTGACCGCCATGCCCTGCGCCTTGTCCTCGTCGATGCATCCCACGACGAGCGCCGCGCCGTACCGCTTCGCCAAGGGCACCACGCGCTCGAACCGCTCCAGCCCGTCCTCCAGGTTGACGGAGTTCAGGATCGCCTTCCCCTGGCTGTAGGTGAGGCCCAGCTCCATGACGCGGGCGTCGGTGGAGTCGATCATGAGGGGCGCCTTGACCATGCGGATGAGCTGATCGAGGAAGCGCCGCACGTCCTCCGCCTCGTCGCGGTCGGGATCCTGGAGGCAGACGTCGAGGATTTGCGCGCCCCCCTTCACCTGGCGCCGCGCGATCTCCGCCCCCTCCTCGTACTTCCCGGCGGCGATGAGCCCCTTGAAGACGCGGCTGCCCAGGACGTTGGTCCGTTCCCCGACGAGGAGGGGGCGATTGCTCTCCTCCAGCTCGACCGCCTCCAGGCCGCTCACGGTGCTGCGACGCGTGGTGTGGACCCGGCGCGGGGCGCGCCCTTCCACGAGCCGCGCCAGCGCGGCGATGTGGTCGGCCCGGGTGCCGCAGCAGCCGCCCACGAGATTGATCCAGCCCTGCTCGACGAACCGCCCGATGACCCGCGCCAAGGTCGCGGGGGTTTCGAGATAGTGGCCGTTCTCGTCGGGCAGGCCCGCGTTGGGCACGCAGGCCACCCGGGTCCGCGCCAGCTCGGAGAGCGCGCGAATGTGGTCGGTCATGAAGTCGGGGCCGGTCGCGCAGTTGAGCCCGAGGTAGAGGAGGCGCTCGTGGGCGAGGCTGACCGCCAGCGCCTCGGCGGTCTGGCCCGCCAGCATCGTCCCCATCGGCTCGATCGTGCCGGAGACGGCGATGGGCAACTCCACGCTGGCCGCGTCCATGGCGTCGTGGCATCCCAGGAGCCCCGCCTTCACGTTGCGCGTGTCCTGGCAGGTCTCCAGCAGGAGGTAGTCGACGCCCCCCTCGATGAGCGCCGCCGCCTGGGCGCGGAAGGTTGCCACCAGCCGCTCGAAGGTGACGCCGCCGGTCACCGAGATCGCCTTGGTCGTGGGGCCCATCGACCCCGCCACGAACCGCGGCTTCCCGGGCGTCGTGTGCCTTTCGGCCGCCTCCCGCGCGATCCGCGCGCCCGCCGCGGTGATGGCGTGGGCGTTCCGCTCCAGCGGCGGGTACTCCGAGAGGACGAGATCGGTCGAGCCGAACGTGTTGGTCTCGACGATGTCGGCCCCGGCCGCGAGGTGGGCGTCGTGGATCGCCGCGATCACGTCGGGACGCGTGAGGTTGAGGTTCTCGTTGCAGCCTTCCAGCGCCTCCCCTCCGAAATCGGCGGCGGTGAGGTCGCACGCCTGGAGCGCGGTGCCCATGGCGCCGTCGAGGCAGAGGATGCGGCGCTCCAGCGCCTGCTCCAAGGCGAGGACGCGTTCGGCGAGCGGGGTCATCGGGTGTCCTCCTTCGGCTTGCGGGCGTGCAGGGTCACGATCTCGAAGTGGGGGGGGCGCGCCTCCCGCGAGGTGATCGCGCAGAAGGTGACCACGAGCCCCGCGCGCACCGCCGCCGCCCGGAGCGCCGCGGGGCGGAACCCCTTGCGGACGTGTCCGAAGCGCGCCGCCTCGGAAGGGTGCGCATGCTCGGCCAACGTGACCGCCACCGCGCGCCCGCCGGGGCGGAGGACGCGCGCCGCCTCCGCGAGGACCCGCCCGGGCTTGGCGGTGCAGGTGAGGCAGTTCAAGAGGAGCGCCTCGTCGAAGGAGGCCTCGGGGAAGGGAAGGGCGTGCATATCCCCCCGTCGGAGCGAGACGTTTTTTGCGCCGCGCGCAGCGGCGCGACGCAAGAGCGCCTCGTCCCGGTCGAGACCCACCACCGAGCCGGCATGAGGCGCGATCAATGCGGACACCGCGCCGTTGCCGCAGGCGATGTCGAGCACGTCGCCCATCGCGGCGATGCCCAGGAGCGCACGCTGCAGCGCTTCCCAGGTGCGCCCCGGCGAGTAGGGGCGCTCCAGGGCGGAAGTCCCCCCGGGCGCGCGGTCGAAGGCGCGCGCCCGGGCGGCATCCTCCTCCAGGACCGGATCGCGTGCCGCCGCACGCAGAAGGGTCCAGAGTTCCCGCGCGTCCGCGGGCATCCCCGGTTCTCGCAGCCGGTAGAAGCAGGCCGCCCCCTCCTTGCGGTCCTCGACGATCCCCGCCTCCTTGAGCCGCGCGAGGTGGCTCGAGACGCGCGACTGCGCCAGGCGCGTCGCCGAGGTGAGCGCGGCGACGCTCATCTCCTGGCGCGTGAGCAGCGCCAAGAGCCTCACCCGGGAAGGGTCCCCGAGGAGGCGGAGCAGGGAGGTGGCGGCGTCCAGTCCGGGCATGGGTATCATCCGTTCATACGGATTATCGGATGATTCTACCCGCGGCCCCAGGACGGGGAAGGAGGGGGGTCAGGGGGGAGGGAGGGAGGCGATCCAGCGGCGCAGGCGGGCCTGGCTCTCCGCCTCTTGCAGGTAGCCCAGGCCCCGCTCCAGGAGGGCGCGGATGCGGGGGTGGGCCTCGGCGTCCCCCCCCACATGGAGCAGGTGGGCGACCTCCAGGGCGGCTTCCAGGCAGCCGAGATCGGGGACGAGGCCCGGACGCGCGAGAAGGAGGAACGAGAGCCGGCACTCCTCGATGTCCCCCGAGGCGCGGCTCGCCTCCAGAGCCAGCTGGACCGGAGGGGAGACGAGATAGCCGCGCTCGACCGCGTCGCGGGCGGAGCGGGCCGCGCTGCGGCGCCACTCCCGGCTGGAGAGGAGATCGCCCAGGGTGCGCTGCGCTTCCGCGATGAGGTAGATGGGGGCGGGGCTCTCCGGCGCGTGCGCCGCCACCTCCTCCAGTTCGACCACGACTCCGATGAGCGCCTGGCTGTCGCGGCGCAGGAGGGCTGCCTGGGCGCGCGCGGAGATCAGGTCCAGGCGCTCCAGGAGATGCGCGCGGGAGGTCGGGTCGACCAGCCGCGCATTCTCCGGGCGCGCGAGCAGGTTGCTCACCGGCCTGCCCGCGATCGCATAGGGGGTCTCCATGCGCGGCACGAACTCCCGGTCGCGCCCCCGCGCCCCCAACAGCCGCAGCGCGTCCAGCGCGCGGTCCAGGGCGGCGTAGGCGGGGTGTCCCGCCGCCGCGAGCGGGTCGGTCTCGCCGGGATCGGAGTGCCGGTCGAAGAGCTCCACGCGCGGCCCCGCTTCCACGAGGGAGATGCGTCCGTCGAAGGCGGTGAGGCACTGGCCCCATCCATGGGCACGCCAAAGGAAGATGCATTCCGAGACCGCCACCGGCACCGGCGGGCCGAGAAGCGAACTCCCGTGGCTCTCCCGGGGCGGCAGCGCGCAGAGTTCGCGCAGGGTCGGGGCGACATCGCAGAGCGTCCGGGGCGCGAACTCTTCCGAGCCGGCCGGGAGGCCGGGCGCCCGCACCGCGAGGAGGATGTCTAGGGTGGAGGAGTAGGCGAAATAGCCGTGCTCCCGCTCGCCATGCTCGCCGAGGCCCTCGCCGTGGTCCGAAGCGAGGACGACGACCACCTCCTCCCCCACGGCGGCCAGAAGACGTTCGAACGCAGCGTCGGTCCTGCGCACCTCCCCGAAGTAGAGGTCGCGGGCGGAGGCTCCGGCCGTCGTGCCGGCCCGCAGGTCGTCGCCCGGATAGGGCAGGTAGGGGCTGTGCGGGTCGTAGAAGTGCACCCAGCAGAGGTAGGGCCTATTCCCCTTCCGACCGGCAAGCCAGGCGAGAGGCGCCTTCACCCGCTCCTCCGCCTGCAGGTAAGGCGCCGCGCCGGCGCCGCCCTCGTAGCCATCGAACTCGACAAACCCCGCGTCCAAGGAGGTGTGGCGGCCCGTCACGCCGATCGGAGTGAACGCTGCGGTGTCGTACCCCGCATCGCGCAGCTCCTCGGCCAGCAGGGGAAAGTCGCGCTGGCCGGGCAGGAGGACCGCGGCGTTGTCGTGCACGCCGTGTCGCGCCGGCAAGAGCCCGCTGAAGAGGGAGAGGAGCGCAGGGACGGTGAGCGGGAGGGGGGTGCGGGCGCGCGGGTAGGAGGCGGCTTGCTGCAGGAAGGCGGCGATGGCGGGGGTACCGCGATCGCGTCCTGCGGCGTCGGCGCGGAGGGTGTCGATGGTGACGATGAGGATGCTGGGGCGGGTCTCTTCCTGCGGCGGTTCGATTGCACCGGGGACGCGCCAGAGGATCAGGACGGCGGAGACCGCCAGGAATGGCAGCAGCAGGAGCGCGCGCCGGAGGGGGGACATCGGAAACGTCATTCTGCCCTCCACGCGCTGCCGCGCGGAGGATTCGGCGGATGCCTAGCCGGCCCGGGCAAGCAGCGCCGTGGCGCGCTCGGCAAGAGGAGTCCCTTGCAGGGCGGCCACCAGCTCGCGCAGCGGTGCGCGCGCCTCGGCCGCCTTGCCCTCCGCGAGGGAGGCCTCGAGGGCATCCAGCGCCTTGACCGCATCCTCCAGGATCAGCTCGAGGGAGATCTTCGCCTTGCGCTCCGCGATCTCGCCCGAGCCGGCGGTCTCGCGCGCGAGCATCCGGTAGGCCTCCATCGCGCCGCGGATCTTCCCTTCGACGAGCAGCCGGTCGATCTCGGCGCGACGACGGAGCATGGCATCCCACGCTTTGCGCGTCATCCCTTTCCCATGCCGATCGAGGAGCGCCTTCCGGTGCGGCTCGATAGCGGCGACGAGCTCCTTGGCGGTGCGCCGCCCCTCGATCCCTTCCATCTCCTCGAGATCATGGGGATTCACGATGGCCGTGTAGGGGATGCGTCCCCCCCGCATGTAGCCGATCGCGGGGGAGTCGCTCAGTGCGCGCATCGCCTCCACGGTCAGCCCGGGGAACTCGACGAGATACTGCACGGGCCGGCCCTCGGGATCGAGAGCCGCGTAGGTGGAGACGTTGCGGTCTTTCTTCTCCAGCGCGAGCGCCATCTCCTCCATGGCGATCACTTCGACGGTGTTTTCGCCGGCGTAGCGGATGTAGTCGGCATGGCGCAGCACGTCCCGGTGCATGCTCCAGCAGGGGCCTCAGTAGAAGCCGTGGCGGTGGACCACCAGGGGCAGGTTGAGGGCACGCGCCTCGGTCACGGCCTCGTCCCAGGAGGGCGCGTAGCGAACGCTGGGGCCCGGCTTGCCGCCCGCGACGGCGAGTCCGCAGGCGAGCGCGAGGAGCGGCAGGGATCGTCGCAGCATGCCCCCTATCCTACGCTTCCCGCGGGGCGGCTTCCGGGGCGACCGAGACGCCGACGGTGTACCCGCTCGACCAGGCCCACTGGAAATTGAAGCCGCCGATCCGGCCATCCACATCGCAGATTTCTCCACAGAAGTGGAGCCCGGGACGGAGGCGCGACTCCATCGTCTCCAGCCGGATCTCCGCCAGAGGCACCCCTCCGGCGGTCACCTCGGCGTAGTTCCAGCCGCGGTCGCCCACCACGGGGAGCGGCATCGCGGTGCAGAGCGCCGCCAGCGCCCGCCGCCCCTCCCGCGTGAGCCCATGCCCGGGGGTCGCGGGATCGATCCCCGCCTCCTCGCAGAGGGCGCGGGCGAGCCGCTCCGGGAGGCGTCCCGCGAGCCAGCGCCCCGGCGACGACCCCTTGAGGTCGCGCAGCGCGGCGTCGACGGAGGTCTCGGACTCCCCGGGCAGCCAATTCAGATGGAGACGCGCCGCCTCGTCCTCGAAGCGCGCCTGGAGGTAGTAGCGGCTCACGTCCAGGATCGCCGGCCCGGAGACGCCGAAATGCGTGCAGAGCACCGCCCCGGTGAACGCGACCCCGCGCCGCCCCTTCCCGTCCCGCACCTCCACCGCGGCCGGGGCGGCGATGCCGCTGAGCCGCGTGAGGAAGCAGGCGGACGCGAGGTGGAGCGCAACCAACGCAGGGAACAGGCGCGGCGTAACGGAGTGGCCGAGGCTCTCCGCCAGGGCGAAGCCGGCCCCGTCCGAGCCCGACTTGGGCAGGCTCTTCCCGCCGGTGGCGAGCACGATCCGCCTCGCCTCCAATTCACCGGCCGGGCCGCGAAGCAGGAAGGCCTCCTCCCGCGGTTCGATCGCCTCCACCCGCCAAGGGTGGATCAGTTCCGCCCCCGCTCTCCCGGCGGCCGCAAGGAGCGCATCGAGGACCGTCCGCGCCCGGTCGCTCGTGGGAAAGAGCTTTCCGGTCTCCTCCCGCTTGAGTTCCACGCCCAACTCGCGAAAGAACTCCACCGTCTCCGGCACGCCGTACCGGCGCAGCACCTTTTTGATGGCGTGGCGCGAGGAGCCCGCAAACGCGCTCTCGTCCACAGCGTGGTGGGTCACGTTGCAGCGCCCGCCCCCAGCGATCAGGATCTTCGCCCCCAGCCGCGCCGCGCCGTCGAGGAGGACAATGCTCCCGCAGCGGCCGGTGCGGCCGGCCCAGATCGCCGCCATGAGCCCGGCCGCTCCGGCGCCGACCACCGCCAGATCCACGCGACGCCTTTCCATCGCGGAAGTGTAGCCAGGAAACATTGCGGAGGGGGGCGGGGCAGGCGATCCTCTGCCGCGCGATGACGGCGCAGTCCATCGGCTCCCCGCTCCTTTGGGTCGGCTTCACCGCCTTCGTGCTCGCGATGCTCGCCCTCGACCTGGGGGTCTTCCACAAGAAGGCGCATCGCGTCGGCCTGCGGGAGGCGGCCGCGTGGACCGGAGTCTGGGTCAGCCTCGCGCTCCTCTTCGCCGCAGGGGTCTGGGCGTTTTCGGGTCCGCAGCGCGGGCTGGAGTTCCTCACCGGCTACGTGATCGAGGAGGCGCTCTCGATCGACAACATCTTCGTCATCCTGGTCATCCTGCGCTATTTCGCGGTGCCGACCGAACTTCAGCACCGCGTGCTCTTCTGGGGGATCCTTGGGGCGATGATCATGAGGCTCGGCTTCATCCTGGCGGGCGCCGCGCTGCTGGCGCGGTTCCACTGGGTGATGTACCTCTTCGGCGGCATCCTCGTGCTCACGGCGATCCGGCTCCTGCGCGAACGCGGCGGGGAGGTGAATCCCGAGCGAAACCCCGTGGTGCGGCTCTTCCGCAGGGTGGTGCCCTCGGTGGGAAACTACCGGGGCTCGAAATTCTGGGTGCGGGAGCGGGGCAGGCTGGTCGCCACGCCGCTCCTCCTGGTGCTGGTGACGATCGAGGCCACCGACCTCGTCTTCGCGGTCGACTCGATCCCCGCCATCTTCGCGGTGACCCGCGACCCCTTCATCGTCTATACCTCCAACATCTTCGCGATCCTGGGCCTGCGCTCGCTCTTCTTCCTCCTCGCCGGGGTCATGGACAAGTTCCACTACCTGAAGATCGGGCTCGGGCTCGTCCTGCTCTTTGTCGGGTTCAAGATGATCCTCAGCGATCTCGTCAAGATTCCGATCGGACTCTCCCTCCTCGTGATCCTCCTCCTCCTTGCGGGGAGCATCGTCGCTTCGCTGGCGCGCAGCCGCAGGCGCGCCGCGCAGCCGCCCACGCAGTCCGAGTCCTGAGCGCCATGAAGCCGGAGGAGTTCGTCCACCGCTCGCATCTCGATGCGTCGGCGGCGGAAGCGTTCCGCTGGCACGCCCGGCCCGGCTCCTTCGAGCGGCTCCGGCCGCCCTGGACGGAGGTGCGGGTCGTGGACCGCCGCGGCGGCATCGAGCCCGGCGGCCGCGTCGACCTCCGGGTGAAGGTCGGCCCCTTCTGGAGGCGTTGGGTCGCCGAACACCGCGAATGGGAGCCGGACCGCTCTTTTCGCGATGTCTCCTCGAAGGGTCCGTTCGGCCATTGGGACCATACGCATCTCTTCCTGCCGGACGCGGGGGGCGGCTCCCTCCTCGAGGACCGCATCGCCTACGCCCCGCCGTTCGGGTGGGTGGGCAGGCTGCTCCTGGGCCGCTACTGCAAGCGCGAGCTCCTGCGCCTGTTCCGCTACCGCCACGCCGTGACGGCCGCAGACTTGGAGGCACACCGAGTCCACCGCGAGGCGGGGCCGCAGCGCGTCCTCGTCACCGGCTCCTCGGGCCTCGCCGGGTCGGCTCTCGTCTCCTTCCTGCGCGCGGGGGGGCACGCCGCGTTCCGCCTCCTGCATGAACCGCGCAAGGGGTTCCGCGCCTGGCAGCCGATGCAGGGTCAGCTCGATCCGGGGGTCCTCGAGGGGTTCGATGCCATCGTCCACCTCGCGGCGGAGAGCGAGCACGAGGGGGATTGGACCGCCGCGAAGCGGGCGCGCATCCTCGCCAGCCGGGCCGGGGCGACGCGGCTCCTCTGCCAGGCGATTGCACGGCTCGCCTCCCCTCCCCGCGTCCTGGTCTCCGCTTCCTCCACAGCGTTCTACGGCTCCCGGGAGAGCGCGCCGCTCCGCGGCGACGAACCCGCCGGCGACGATTTCCTCGCGAACGCCTACCGAGAGAAGGAGGAGGCCGCCGCGGCCGCCGCCGAGCGCGGCGTGCGCGTGGTGCACCTCCGGTTCGGCCGCATCCTGAGCCCCGAGGGCGGCCTGCTGCGCCGCTCCCTCGGACTGTTCCGCGCCGGACTGGGGGGATGGGCGGGGAGCGGCGGCCGCTACGTGAGCTGGATCTCCCGGGACGATGCCGTGGGGACGATCCACCACGCGATGCTGGCGGCCGGCCTCCGCGGGGCGATCAACGCCGTGGCCCCGCATCCGCTCCCCGCCCGGGAGTTCGCACGGACCCTCGGGCGCGTCCTCTCCCGCCCTGCCTGGCTGCGCCGTCCCGCCTTCGGCGCACGGCGCCTCCTCCTCGCCTCGCAGCGCGCCGTCCCCGACCGGCTCATCGCCTCCGGCTACCGGTTCCGCCATCCCGTGCTCGAGACCGCCTTGCGCTTCTGTCTCGGGAGGGAGTAGGCGCCCGGCACGGCGGGGGCGCCGGATCCTGGACAACGACCCGGCGTAGGATGTGATTGAACCCGATGCCGGAACCGATCCGCGTCCGACTCCTCGACGTCTACCGCATCGGGCTCGGCCCGAGTTCGAGCCACACCATCGGCCCGATGCGCGCGGCGGCGCTGTTCCGCGCCGCCTGCCTGGAGCGCGGTCTGGTTCCCGCACGGCTCCAAGTCGAACTGCGCGGATCGTTGAGCGCGACGGGGCGGGGACACGGCACCGACCGGGCCATCCTCGCCGGCCTCCTCGGCTGGGACCCGGAGAGCTGCGACGTGGACGCGTTCCGGGCGCTTCCCGATACGTTGCGCGTCACGCCGCGGATCCCGTGGGCGGATGCGCAGGTTCCGCTCCACCCCGACGACATCGTTTTCGCTCGGTTCGGAACCTACGATCACGACGCGTTGTCCCATCCCAACACCTTGATCTGCCGCGCGTTCGCGGCGCGCGAGGATGCCGCGCCCGCGTTCGAGCAGGCGTGGTGCTCGGTGGGGGGCGGGTTCGTGCGGCGGGCCGAGGATGCGGGGGCGGACGCCCTGCCGCCGCCCCCCGCGCCCCCCCTGCATCCCTTCCACAACGCCGCCTCTCTCGTGAAGGCGGCGCGCTCCCTCGGCGTCGGCCTGGGAGGGGTCGTCTTGGCGAACGAGGCATCCTGGGAGGCGCGCTCGGGGGAGGTGGCCGACGGGCTGGACCGCATCTGGGAAGCGATGCGAGACTGCGTGCGCGCCGGCCTCGCGACCCAGGGGGAGCTCCCGGGCGGCCTCGGGATGCGCCGTCGCGCGGCGGAGCTCTTGGAGAGCATCGAAGCCGGGAAGGTGGAGGAAACCTACCGCTCCATCGCGCGGGCGCAGGCCTACGCCTTCGCGGTGAACGAGGAGAACGCCGCGGGAGGGCGCGTCGTCACCGCGCCCACGAACGGCGCCGCCGGCATCGTGCCCGGGGTACTCGTGGAGTTGGCGGACCGACTCCAACTCGACCGGGGAAGGATCCACAAGGCGCTGGCCACGGCCGCCGCGATCGGCATGATCGTCAAGACCCACGCGAGCATCTCCGGCGCGGAGGTGGGCTGCCAGGGCGAGGTCGGCACCGCCACGGCGATGGCCGCGGCGGCAATCTGCGAACTGCTCGGCGGGAGCGTGGATCAGGCGGAGAACGCCGCCGAGATCGCCATCGAGCACAACCTCGGCCTCACCTGCGATCCGCTCAAGGGGCTGGTCCAGGCGCCCTGCATCGAGCGCAACGCCATGGGCGTCGCCAAGGCGTGGAGCGCGGCGCAGCTCGCTTTGCACTCCACCGGCGCCCATCTCATCAGCCTCGACCGTGTGGTGAAGGTGATGAAGCGCACCGGCGACGACATGCGCCGGGAGTACAAGGAGACGAGCGAGGGCGGCCTCGCGGTCAGCCTGCCGGAGTGCTGAAGGCGGGGGGCGCTGGGGACCTCCCATGATCCCCGCCAGACGCCTCGGCCACTCGCTCTCCGGACTCCTTGGATTCGCGAGCCTCGAGGGAGAACACCTGCGGGGCGGGAATCGGCGGGTGGTCCGGGAAGTCATGCGGGCGAGGTTTCCTTCGAGCAACCAGCGCGATCTGTCCTTGCCGCGACGTGACGATGCTCGTCTCGACGAGCTTTGTTTTCGGCGCTCTGTTCCGCTCTCGCGGTCGAGACAAAGACAAGCTTCGCCGGCGCAACCGGCGACAATCGTGACTGCGCCCGCAGCGACGGTCCCATCGACGGTACCGGAGACTTTGGTGCCCCAGTCCCGCCAACCCTGCTGCGGATAGCGCGGAACGTGCAAGGTATCAGGATCCCAGTGGCCCCGGTCGTCGTCCGTTCCGGATCGGAACGAATGAGCCGAAGCCTGGTCTGAGACGGGGCGCTCCCAACAATCGTCCTCCGCCCGTTGCCGAGGAGAATCCCGACCACGAGCAAGAATTCCGCGAGACTCCGCCGCGGGCAGTGTTGGGGGGATGCTCGAGGCTCCTGGAGACAGCCTCGCCCTACCCCGCCCCACAGGAGGCGCGGTGCCAACCACTCCGCCGGCGCACGGCGTGGCAGCGGAGCGTGCGCGTCCTGGACCTTCGCCCCCACTCGCCTCAGCGCGGCGGAGCGGCCGCAAACATCGCGCGCACCTTCGGCACGAGGTCGTCGCTCATCGACGCGAGGTCGAAGCGCGGCTTCCAGCCCCACTCCTCCCGGGCACGGGTATCGTCCACGCGGCGCGGCCAGGAGTCGAGGATCGCCTGGCGCACCGGGTCGGACCGGAAGGTGATGGCCACGCCGGGGACGCGGCGCTTCACCGCCTCGGCGATCTCGGCGGCCGTGGGACTCATCGCCGCGATGTTGTAGAGGGAGCGTTTCAATCGACCCGCGGGCGCGTCGCTCAGTTCGGTGAGCGCGCGCAGACCGTCCGGCATATACATGAGGGGGACGGTCGACTCGGGACCGACGAAGCACTCGTACCTGCCGTGGCGCACACCGTCCACGTACATGTGCAGGCTGTAGTCGGTCGTTCCGCCCCCGGGTACCCCCGCACTGATGAGGCCGGGGAACCGCACGCCGCGGAAGTCGAGGCCCCACTTCCTGCGGTAGTACTCGCCCAGGAGCTCGCCCGCGACTTTCGTGACCCCGTACATGGTGGTGGGGCGGAGGCTCACCTCGTTGGGGACGGGGTCGGGCAGGCCGGGGCCGAAGACCGCGATGGTGCTGGCGAAGATGAGCTGGCGCACGCGGAAGTTCCGGCACGCCTCGAGCACGTTGCGCGTACCCTCGAGATTGACCGCCCAGGTGAGATGCGGGTCCTTCTCGCCCTTGGCGCTCAGAACCGCCGCGAGGTGGTAGATGACTTCGGGGGCGAACTCGGCCACCACCCGGGCGACCTCGGCACCATCGGTCACGCTACCGCGATACCAGCGGAGGGACGAACGGCCCCGCTCCTGGCGGTCCGCAAGATCGAATACGGCGAGGCTGGCCCCTCGCGCCTCCAGGTAGGGGAGGAGGTCGGCGCCAATCTGGCCGGCGCCCCCGGTCACGAGGATCTTCATGGTGAGTGGGGCGGCATTATCGGCGGGGCGCTCCCCCCGGGCAAGGCGGGCGCGGAGGGTCCATCGGCGGTCCCGCGGGAACCCCCTTGTTTTGCAGACGGAGACCGATAGACTGGCGGGTGGCCTGTACGGGCCGGGAAGGATGGCTGGATGAAGCGAATTCTCTACGGCCTCGCGAGCTTCCTCCTCACGCTCACCCTGGTGACCGGGTGCGCCTGCGCGAAAAAGGACGAGCCGAAGAAGGCGGACATGCCGGGCGCCATGAAGAAGGCGTCGTTCATCTGCTCGATGGAGGGCTGCGGAAAGACCAAGGAGGCCGATGCCGGCGCTCCCGCCCCCTCGTGATGAGGGAGCCCCATGAAGCCGAAGCCGTGAGCTTCGGTTCCCGTCCGAGACCTCAGATGCCGGCGCGTTTGAGCGCCGACGATTTGCACTGAGCTACGAGGCGCCTGCCCGGTCGCAGCGCGAGCCGTTCCGCGCTGCGGCCGTCGAGGGTGCTGTAGAGTCGTGGCCCCGCGTCGAGCACGACGAGGGTTTGGGCTCCCCGCGGCCGCAGTTCCACCACGATAGCGTCCAGTTGGTTTCGGGCGCTCACGTCCTCGTGACGACCGAGGGCGAGCGTCACGTCGTCCGACCGGAGCCAGAGCCGGACACGCTCACCCACGCCCGCTTGCACCAGGTGCGCCTCCAGCAGCCGGCCCTCCGCCTCGACGGTGCCGACCTCGCCATGGACCTCGCGCACGACCCCCTCGATGAGGGCGTGCGGCTCGACGAGGGAGGAGTTCGGGCCGAAGAGTTCGCCGGGCGTCCCGCGCCCGGCCAGTCGACCGCGCTCCAGGAGGATCACCTCGTCGGCGAGGGCGATGGCGTCCCGCGGGTCATGCGTCACGAGGACGACGCGAGGGAGGGCCAAGCGGGCGAGGAAGAGGATGAGCCGCGCGCGCAAGGGGGCCTCCAGCCCCGAGAATGGTTCGTCCAGGAGAAGGAGGGAGGGAGCGCGCAGGAGCGCTCTTCCGAGGGCAACGCGCCGCGCTTCCCCACCGCTCAGGGTCCGCGGCGCTCGGCCCAAGAGATCGGTCAAGCCGAGGGCGGCGGCCACCGGCTCGGGATCCGCCCCGGGCTCCGCATAGAGCAGATTCTGCCGGACGGTGAGGTGGGGAAAGAGCGGCGCCGCCTGCGGCAGATAGCCCACGCCGCGCGCCCGGGGAGGGAGATCCACGCCGGGACCGAACAGAACCTTCGCGTCGTCGGCAATCAGGCCCCTCTCGGGGCGCACGAGCCCGGCGATCGCCTCCAGGCAGGTGGTCTTGCCGCTCCCGCTCGGGCCGAAGAGGCAGAGGATGCGGGCGGAGCTCTCCAGGTCCAGATCGAGCACGCGCGCACGGAGGCGGAGGGTCACCATGCGTGCCGTCTCCTCTGGCTCGTGAGGAGCCACTCGTAGAGCACGAGGGAGACGACGGCGAGGGCGACCGAGACGATGCAGAAGAGCGCGGCCCGTCCCTCCTGCCCCGGGCGATCGAGGATGCCGTAGACCGCGAGGCTCAGGGTCCTCGTCTCGCCTTCGAGGCTGCCAGCGAGCACCACGGTTGCGCCAAACTCTCCGAGGGCGCGGGCGAACCCGAGCACGATGCCCGCCCAGAGCCCCGGGGCCGCCAGAGGAAGCGTGACGCGCCGGAAGGCGCGCATCGGTGTGTCGCCGAGGGTGAGGGCGAGACCCTCGAGGCGCGGGTCGAGCGATTCAAGCGCGGCGCGAAGGGCACCCACGAGGAAGGGAAAGGAGACGACCGCCGCCGCGACCACGCACGCCAGGAAGGTGAACGGGATCCGCACCCCCAGTCCGTCGAGCAGGGAACCGACGGGCCCGTCGCGACCCAGGAGCAGGAGGAGGAGATAGCCGGTCACCACCGGAGGGAGCACGATGGGGAGATGCACGAGGGAGCTCAGGAGCGCGCGCCCGCGGGCGCCGGGACGGGAGAGGAAACGCGCCACCAGGATGGCGGGAACAAGATCGATGGCGATCGCCGCTGCGCCGGCGGCGAGGGAGAGCAGGAGGGCGGAGAGGAGCGAGGGTTCCATCAGTCGACGGGGAGAAAACCGTGGAGCCGGAACCGTGCCATCGCCTCGGTGCCGAGGAGCCAGTCGAAGAGGCGGCGCGGCGCTGCGCCCTCACGCACCAGGAGGACCCAGTAGACGACGGCGGGATCGCCCGGGGCATCGAAGAGGAACGCCACGCCCACCCCCGGTACGCTCGCGTCCGTCGCGTAGGCCACGCAGGCGTCGGCCGCCCCGGATCGAAGGGCCCAGACGGCCGCCGGCGCGCTCCGGCAGGTGAGAAACCGCTCTTCGAGGCCGAGGCCCGCCAGCGCCGCCCGCGCATAGCGTCCCGCCGGCACGGACTCTTCCGCGACCGCGATCCGCGCGATGGGGCCCCGGCGGAGGGCGTCGCGATCCCTGGGAGCGTGGCCGTCTCGCCTCACCAGAAGGGCCAAGACGTTGCGCAGGAAGGGGCGAGCCTCCTTCACCAGCCCGCGCTCCTGGAGGTACTCCTTCCAGACCGCGTCCGCGCTCAGGAGGAGGTCGGCAGGCGCCCCCCGCTCCACCTGCCGCGCCAGGGTGGAGGTCGCCTCCAGGGAGGCGCGGAACGGAACCGGCGACGCGGCACGCACGCCGGGCAGGGCCTGCCCGAGGCTGGCCGCGGCGAAGACCGTCACCTCCCTGCTGCGCCCGCAGGCCGCAAGGACGGCGACGGCGAGAAGAGCGACCCTCCACACACGCGCAGGATACCCAACCGACCGCTCCGTGGCTCCGGACGCTGGGCCCGGTAGAATCCCCGCCCGATGCTCGAGAGGTTCGTTCCCGCGCCGCTCGTGCGCTGGTTCGCGCGCCCCTATGTGGCGGGCGAGTCTCCCGCCAAGGCGATCGCGGCGGCGGCGACGCTCCTGGCCCGCGACGCGACGCGCGCCACCCTCGACCTGCTCGGGGAGGAGGTGCGCGAGCCCGCGCGCGTCGAGGCCAATGCGGAGGTCTACCGCCGGCTCGTCGACACCATCACCGCCGATGCCCGATTCGCGGACCCGGCCGCCCGGCCTTCGCTCTCTCTCAAGCCCTCCGCCTTCACCATCGGTCCCCCCGAGCAGGCGCGCCTTTCCATCGAGGGAATCGCCGCCCACGCCGCCGCCGCGGGGGTGGCCCTCACCATCGACATGGAGGACCGGCGCTGGACCGATTTCACCTTGGCCCTCGCCCTCGATCTGTTCCGTCGCGGCTGGGATGTGGGTGCGGTCCTCCAGACCCGTTTGCACCGGACCGAACAGGACCTCGAGGCGATCCCTGCCGGGATGCGCGTGCGCCTCGTCATCGGCATCTACCGAGAGCCCGCGGAATTCGCGCTCCTCGACAAGGGCCCCATGAAGGAGCGGATGCTGGAGTTCGCCGGCCGCCTCCTGGAGCGCGGCGCCTTCGTCGAATTCGCGACCCACGACGAGGCGGTGCTCCGGCGCTTCCTCCGTGACGTCGCACCGCGCGCGCCGGAACGGTGCGAAATCCAGCTCCTCCTCGGTGTGCCCCGCGCCCGATTCGCCCGCGACCTGCGCGCAGGTGCCCTGGGGCCGAAGGTCCCGGTCCGTCTCTACGTCCCGTTCGCGGTGGGGTGGGACGACGCCACCGCCTATCTGCGGCGCCGGATGCGCGAGAGCCCGAGCATGATCTGGCTCGTGCTGCGCAACCTCCTGCCGGGGGCGGGGCGCTAGGGCGAGCGCGCCTCGAGGCGGTGCCGCACCGTGCGCAGCACGAGCATCGCCGCCACCGCGGCGGCGATCACCGCGGTCACCCAGCCGACCGGAAAGGGGTGGAGCACTTCGAGGTCGAGGGAGACCGGCGGATCCTCCGCGTTGCCGAAGCGGTCGATGGCCTGGACCTGGAGCCGGTGGACTCCCGCGGCGAGACGGAACACCGCCTCGTCCGCCGGCCGCGCCTCCGACCATGCGTCCGCGCCGACCCGCCAGCGGTACCAGAGATCGGAGGCGGGGGTGTCGTACCAGGCATCCATCCCGATCCAGGAAATCGCGAGTTCCTCCCCTTCCACGGCGCTGCGCGGGCCTTCGACGAAGCGGGTGTGCGGACCGTCGCGGTCGTCGGGCTCGAAGCGGACCAGCCCACCCCCGAGCGTGCCGATCCAGAGCGAGCCGGCCGGGCCCGGGAGCAGCGGCCACAGCGGAGCGGAGGGGAGTCCGTCGGCCGCGCCGAAGCTCGACCAGCGCTTGCCGTCGAACCGGCTCAGCCCGCGTTCCGTGGCGAACCAGAGCACGCCGCCCTCCGCCTCGGCGATGGACCAGACATTGGGGTCGCCCAGCCCGTCGGCGGTGCTGTAGTGGCGCACGCTCCCTCGCGAGAGCCGTGTGACGCCGAGATCCCCGCCCTGGTAGCCGACCCAGAGACTGCCGTCCCGCGCGGCGCATAGACACCAGACCTTCTCGCCCAGGAGCGCCCCGTCCGCGTATTGGAGCAACCGCGTCCCGTCGAAGGCGGCGAGGCCGCGCAGAGTGGCGAACCACAAGGCGCCCTCCGAATCGCGCGCGACGACGTCGTAGATGCGGCTGGAGGGGAGCTCGCGATGCGCCGGCGAGGGGCGGAAAGCGCCCGCGGAATAGACCCAGGCGCCCTCGCCCTCCGTGGACTTCGCCCCCGGAGCGTTGAGGACCGCGAACCAGAGCGCGCCGGAGGGGTCGAGGGTGATGCGGTGGACGAAGGCGTCCACGAAACCGTCGGCGGCGCCCAGGTGGCTCCATGTTCCGCCCGACAGGCGGTAGACCCCCGCGAAGGAGGAGCCGCTCCCGATCCAGACCTGGCCCGTGCGATCCACCGCGAGCGCCGTGATCGCGCCGAGCGCCTGGCCCTCGATGGCCTGGATGGTGTCCGTCCCGCCGGCGTGCACGTGCGCGAGCCCGCGCTCGGTGCCGCACCAGATCGAACCCTCCGGGCCCGCGGCAAGGGAGTTGACCCGGGTGGAGAGGGGCAGGGAGATCTGGCGAAACCGCGCGTTCGCCCTGCGGAACACGAGTCCCAGGCGCGCCGAGGCGTACCAGACCATTCCGGCCAGTTCCGTCGCAGCGAGGATCTCCTCGTTGACGCTGCCGAAGCTGGCACGGTCGTGGGCTCCGCGCGGGAGGCGGAGCACCGCCGCCGTCCCCGCGCGCCGCCAACTCTCCTCCTCCAGGAGCCAGGTGCCGTCCTCGCCGGCCGCGGCGAGTCTGTCTTCCACGAGCCCGAGGCACCGGGGAGGGGTGCGGGAGGGGGGCAGCGGCAGCGCGCGCCACTTTCCCGCGGCATTGCGGTGCTGAAGCGACGTCTCCGAAAGGGTCCAGAGTTCGCCGTCGCGCCAGGCGAGGTGGCGCGACGAGGAGGGAAGCGCCCCCTCCGGGAACTCCACGGAGCGCGCGGACCCTGCGGTCACATGGAGAAGCACGCCGGGATAGAACGCGAACACGGCGCCCGGCTCCGCGGCGGCGACTGCATAAGGGGGCGCATCGGGATAGATCCGGGACTCGGGCGCCGCAATTACGCCGTGGCGCTCGACGCGGCAGAGCCCGCCGTTGGTCGCGGCCCAGAGCACCTCCTCCCCTGAGGCACAGAGATCGTAGACCTCGTCCCCGGATAGCCCGTGCGACCGGTCGAGCGTCCTCGCCGGCGCAACCGCTTCTTGCGCGGCAAGGGGGGCGGCCGCGATCAGGAGGCCGGCGAGCAGGGTCCGGAAGGGCGCCACCTATCCGCCCGTTCGCATCCCTGCACCCTGCATCCCTGGGCCCCGCACGCCGGGAAACGCGCACCCGGCGCGCCTCGCGGGCCGACAGAAGCCGACGAGGGGGCGTCCGCAACGCTCGGTGGAGATCGGCACCCGCACATTATTAGCGAGGCGAGGGCGAGGGCCAACTTACTTGTGCATCCATAACTGCCGATGGAAGATGGCGAAGGGCCATGTGCGGAATCGTCGCCGTCCTCTCTAGGGTCTCTTCCCGGACACCCCCGAATCCGGGCGAGGTGGCTTCCCGCCTCCTCCGCGCCGCGGAGGCGATCCGCGCTTGGGGAACGGCGGGGGCCGACGGCGACGACGCCCTCGAGACCGTCGTAGCGGGCTGCGAGAAGGCAGCGACGGAACTGGGCGGAATCGCAGGGCTCCAGGCACTGCTGGAGGACGACGGCTCCCTGGCGTCGGCCACCTCCCGACTGGGCGAGGCGCTCGGCCGCTTCGAGACGCTCCTCGACCAGCGCGCGCCCTCCCTCGGCACCGGCCGGGTCGAGCGGCTGAATGCCTTCCTCACTCGCGCAAAAGACGCGCAGTTCGCCCTGGAGCGCGACCGGCTCGGGAATCTCGAACAGGTCCGGGCGCTCGCGGGTGGAAGCCGCGCCGCGGGACACGCCCGGGCGGCCTACGACATCAATCTCGCGCTCAACTCCCTCGACCGCCTCGAAGTGCGGGGCAGGGATTCGGCCGGGATCCACCTGTTCGTCCGCGGCTCGTTCGATGCGATTCTCGCGGAGGCGGCTGAGGAGCTCGCGGCCCGGGAAGCGATCCCGAACTTCACCCATCGCGCCGTGCGTCGCATCGACGGCCTTCCCGGGACGAGCGTCCTCAGCTTCGTCTACAAAGTCGCCGCCGAGGTGGGCCAGCTCGGGGACAACGTGCGCGTCTTGCGCTCGGCCATCGTGGGGGACGGTCTCCTGCACCGACTCCTGGAGACCCCCGGGGTCTCGACCGAGGTGCTCGGGCACACACGCTGGGCCAGCGTCGGCGTGATCAGCGAGGAGAACGCCCATCCGCTCAACCAGGAGCCTTCCGAGAACGGCACTCCCTACCTGGTCGGCGTGCTCAATGGGGACGTGGACAACTACCAGGAGCTGATCCGCCAGGAAAACCTCACCATCCCGCAGGCCATCACCACCGACGCGAAGGTCATCCCTTCCCTGGTGGCGAAGACCGCCCGGCTGGAGACTCGCCTCGACGACGCCTACCGGCGGGTCGTGGCGCGCTTCGACGGATCCGTAGCGGTGGCCGCGGCGTGCGCGCAGCAGCCCGGCCAACTCAACCTGAGTCTGCGCGGCAGCGGCCAGGCCCTCTATGTCGGCCTGGCCGAGGATCGCTTCCTGGTCGCCTCCGAGCCCTACGGGATCGTGGAGGAAACCCCCTTCTACCTTCGACTCGACGGCGAGGCGCCGGCCGATCCGGCCAAGCCCTCGAGCAAGGGACAGGTCGTGCTCCTCGATGCGGAGTTCGCGGGCACGCCGGAAGGCATCCTCCGCGTCGCCTTCGACGGCACGCCCCTCCCGCTCCGCGCCAAGGACATCAAGCGGCTCGAGATCACCACGCGCGATGTCGATCGCGGGGCGCACCGACACTTCCTCAAGAAAGAGATCAGCGAGGCGCCCCAGTCGGTGCGCAAGACGCTCCGGGGAAGGCTGGTCGAGGATCACGGCCTCGCCCGCGTCTCCCTCGGCGAGGAGAGCTTCCCCGCCGCCATCCGCGAGCGTCTCAAGGCCGGGGAGATCCGCCGGATCCTCGTGATCGGCCAGGGAACCGCGGCGGTGGCAGGCCAGGCCGTCGCCGAAGGGCTGCGGGAAGCGCTGCGCGCGAGCCCGATCGCCGTGGAGGCGCTGCCCGCCACGGAACTGTCGGGCTTCCACCTCCGCGACGAGATGGGGGACACCCTCATCATCGCGATCAGCCAGAGCGGCACGACCACGGACACCAACCGGACCGTCGATCTGGTCCGATCGCGCGGCGCCCACGTGATCGGAATCGTCAATCGCCGCAATTCCGACCTGACCGAACGCGTCGACGGCGTGCTCTACACGAGCGACGGGCGCGACGTGGAGATGTCGGTCGCCTCCACGAAGGCGTTCTACTCCCAGGTGGCCGCCGGCATCCTCCTCGGGGAGGCGATCGCGGAGGTCTGCGGAGTGGGGGACCCGCAGGCGCGCAGCGCGCTGTTGCGCGCCCTCGCGGCGCTTCCGGACGCCATGCGGAAGGTCCTTGGAAACGAGGACGCGATTGCCCGGGCGGCGGACAAGACCGCCCCGCAGCGGCGCCACTGGGCCATCGTCGGCAACGGGCGCAACCGCGTCGCGGCCCAAGAGATCCGGATCAAGCTCTCCGAGCTCTGCTACAAGTCGATCGCCTGCGACTCCACCGAGGACAAGAAGCACATCGACCTGAGCAGCGAACCGTTGATCCTCGTCTGCGCGACGGGCCTGGAGGGGAGCAACGCCGCCGACGTGGCAAAAGAGATCGAGATCTACGCCGCGCACAAGGCGTGCCCCGTCGTCATCGCGACCGAAGGGGAGGACCGCTTCCGCGCCGCGGAGGCGATCCTCTTCGTGCCCGAGGTGGATCCCGCCCTCGCCTTCATCCTGACAACGGTGACCGGACACCTTTTCGGCTACCACGCCGCCCAGGCGATCGACCGGCTGGCGCTGCCCCTGCGCGAGGCGCGGGCGGTCATCGAGGTGGGGGAGCGCACCGCCGGACCGGGCCGCGATCTCCGGGATCAATTGCGTCCCCAGCTCGACGGCCCGTTCCGCGCCTTCTCGGAGACGCTGCGGAGCGGCCGGTATGACGGTGTCATGGAGGCGGCGACGGCGACGCGCCTCTCGCTGCTCCTGCGCTACGCGACCTCCGCCCTCCCGCTCGAGTACTTCCAGGAGGATTTCGGCCGGGTCGGGACCCCGGGCGTCGCGGTGGAGGAGCTGACCTCGGCTCTCACCCGCGGTATCGAGGAGCTCTCGCGCCCGGTGGATGCCATCAAGCACCAGGCAAAGACCGTCACCGTCGGCACGAGCCGCGGCGACGACGCGCTCCTCGCCGTCCCGCTCGTCAGGGCGATCCTCGATGCGGGCACGCCCCGGGAGCTGCTCGCCTACCGCGATCTCCGCGCGCTCCAGGCGCTGGACCCCGCGGTCGTCGGCGTGCGCGGGTTCACCCGGTACGCCATCGACGCGGTTCCCGGCGGCTCGCGGATCCGCGTCGTCGGGCAGGGCGGCACCAGCGCCGGTCTCCGCTCCCGCACCACGAGCAACCCTGAGTTGCGCGGCACCAAGAACACCGTCGCGCAGGAGCGCCAGGTCCTGGTCGCGGTGGGCCGGAGCGACGGAAGGCCGATCATCCTCGTGCCGGAGAGCCGCCGAGGGGTCTGCACGGGCATCGTGCTCGTCCACGCCGAGTTCCGCGAGCGACTCGCCCCCGACACCGTGCGAAGCGTCCTCTCGGGCTACCGCAATCGATTCGCGCTCATCCGCGACGCGCTGGCCGAGACCGGGGCGGATGCGAGCGAGGACGGCGTGGCGCGCCTCCTGGCGCAGCGGCCGATCCTGGACGGGCTGACCCAACCGGTGCTGGTCCTCGCCGACGCGCTCGGGCCCGTGACCCCGGCGCCGTAGGAGACGGAAGGGCGCCCCTCCCGGCGGCGGGAGCGCCCCCGCCGCCGGAAGCCACGCCGCATCAGCGGGAGCGGTTCAGGAACAGGCTCACGTTGAACGGCGTCGAGCCGAGATCGCCGATCCAGATCTCCGCAAGCCCGTCCCCATTGATGTCGGCGACATCCAATCCGCGTACGCGCTCCAGGTAGTAGCCCAGGACGCTGACCAGATGCCACGAGCGGCCCACGTCCCGGAAGTCGCCCTTCCCGTCGCCGAGGAGGATGAGGAACTCCCCGTCGCGGTCGCTGACGACAAGGTCACGGATGCCGTCGGCGTTCAGATCCCCGTTGCCGGTGGCCGTGCTGGTGCCCGCGAGGCTCGAGGGGATATCGCGGAAGGGCAGCTCGATGTAGCGGGCGGCGGCAAGACCGAGCGGCTTGGTCACCACGGCCAGGCCGCCGGCGCGCGTGGCGAGCCCGAGCAACGTGCCGGTGGCACGGTGGCGGACCTGGACGACCGCGTCGACCAGGGTGTCGCCATCGGTGTCGAAGATCTCGATGTCGTTGACCGTTCCGCCTTTGAAGTTCGTGAGGGCCACCGGATCGTCCACCGAGGGCACGCCCGCGTTGACCTTGGCCACGAGGATCGGGAAGTCCTCGAAGATCCCCACGCCATCGTCCCAGAACTGGCCCCAGATGAGGTCGTCGTCGCCGTCGCCGTCGAAGTCGCCCGCCGCGAGATGGCCGGCCCAGTACTTCTGGAAGGCGACGGGGAGACTCTTGATGAAGCTCCCGAAGACGAAATCGGTGGCGGTCGACGTGAAGACGACGAGCACCCGCTTCGTCGGGTCCGCGTGATAGGTGAGGAGGGCGATGTCGTCCCTGCTGTCGGACGAGGAGAATCGCCCCGTTGCGATCCCCTGGATGCGCGTGCTCTCCGCCGTGGGCGGGATGAGCACCGTCTCGGTGCCCAGCGCCCCCGCCGGCGTCACGTCGACCAGCAGCACGCGCGCCCGGTTGACGACGTTCGGATCCTTTCCCGGGATGACGATTTCGAGCTGCTTGTCCCCGTCGAGTTGGGCGAGCCGCACGGCGACTCCCGGGGCATCGAAGGGCACCCAGGGCTTGATGGCATCATTGCTCACGACGAAGCGCGTGAAGGTGCCGGCGAAGTCGGGCATGACCCCGTCGCCGTTCACGTCCACCGTAGCTCCGAAGTGGTCCGCGAAGAATACAGCCGCTTCGGGGGTGCTGAGCTGGAGGGAGTCATCGGTGGTCAACAGGACGGCGTCCTGCAGGCCGTCGGCATTGATGTCGCCGGTGGTGACCTTGACCGGCGCCACGAACCCGAGTTGCCGCGGATCCTCCGGGAGCGTGAAGCGGTGCTCCTCGAAGTCCGGAATCGCCGGAACGTAGGCGAAGCAATCCGCCATCGAGGTCTTGAGCCCATTGGCGTTCCGCAACAGCAGCCCCACCGGGCCGACATTCGGGTTCCCGTCGATGAGATTCGGGACGTTGTTGGGGAACGCGTAGGGAACGGTGAACTCGATCTTGGTCGGGCTCACCACCTTGAACTGCGCGAAGCTGGAAAACGCTGCTACCTCGGTGAGGACGATGTCGTCCAAGCCGCGGGGATCCAGCGACAGGCGGGCCCCGGGGGCGAAATTGCCGCCGAGCAGGGTCACGATCACGCGCGCGCCCTTCTCCACCCCCGTGGTGGGGGAGGCGTGGTCGTTCACGGTGTAACTGGTGGTGCACGTGGTGAGGAACGGCGTGATTTCAATGCAGAGGTCCTTGCCCGTCGGGGAGGCACCGTGGGAGGTGACCGCCTTGAACGTCACGGACTTCGGGCCGAACGTGCCCGCCGCATAGGCGGGGGCGGTGTAGTCGAAGACGATTTCCGTCGACGTGACCGACACGAGCGTCGCGATCCCGAGGGGCGCGGGCCCCGACAGGACGAGCGACGTGTCGCCCGGCAGGAACCGGGTGCCGGTGAGCGTCACCCGCGTGGTCATCCCCTCGGAGACGCAGGGGGGGAAGAGCGCGCCGAGGGCCGGCGCTTCCGGCAGGAACGTGTAGGCGGCCGGCAGGACGGCCCAGCCGCCCTGGGTGAAGACCGCGACGTCGACCTTGGGCGTGGGGTGGGTCGCGATGTTCAAGAGATCGAGGCCGACGTTGCCCGGATCCCCCGCGTCGTACGGCAGAGGCGCCGTCACCGCGTAGATCCGCGTGGGCGAGTCGAAAACCACGTTGCGGGCCGGCATCGTCCCGAAGAGCACCTGGCTCTGCGGCGTGAAAAAGGTGCCCTTGATCTCCACCACGGTGCCGCCGAAGGCGCTGCCGCTGATCGGCGAGATGGTCGGGGTGATGGAGGGGGGACCGGCGAAGGTGATCGTGAGCGCGAACTTCAAGACGTTGGACTTGAGCGTACCGAGCCCCAGCACGTCCTTCTCGACATGCACGTCGAGGAGATCCCCCGCCGCAAAAAAGGCGGTGAGATCCGGCATCACGAAGACATCGAAGAAGCTGTTCACCACGCTGAAGCTGCCCCCGTCGAGCGGGATGGTGAACGTCTTGGAGTCGGAGAACCGCGTAAAAACGATGCGGTGGATGCCCGAGAGGAACCCGCCGCTCAAGAGGTGCGAGGTGCCTCCGTTGAGGCGCGTCTCGTTGGGGGTGATGCCCAGAAGCAGGGGGGCGATCACCTCGGGGGTATCCACGTAGGTGTAGCCGCCCTTGAGGATCACCGCGCCCGCGGGGGACTCGAGCCGCACGTCCGCCGCCGCGAAATCCCCCGCCACGATGGGAACGCGCGGCTGGGTGATGAGGAGGATCGTGTGGTCATTGACGATGAAGTACTTGCCGCGGTTCGAGGCCTTGAGGGAGTCGAGAGGAAGATCCGCGGGGGTCGCCTCCGTGTAGAGGCCCACGTCGCCGAGTACCGGGTCGATGATGCGCACGCCGGTCACGTTGGGCAGCCCGATCGCGTTCAGGAAATTGGCGCCGAAGAGGAGCACCTGCTCGCCTCCGGAGATGAAGCCATGGTCCGGATAGACCGCCAGGAGCGCGGGCGCGGCGTCATTGCAGACGACGAAGAGCGGATCGGCGAGGCTGCTCTCGGTGAAGTCGGGATCGGTGATCTTCGACTTCTTGACGGCATCGATCTCCTCGGCGCGCACGAGTCCCGGTGCGCCCAGGGGCGGCATACCGCCGGTGAGGGCCGGCATCGTCACGATCGCGACCGTCTCCGAGACGTAGCGCGGGGCGAGGACGGTGACGAGCGAGCCCATGAGGCTGGTCCGCACGCTGAAGCGCGTGGTCGGCGTGAAGTCTTGGCCGAAGAGGACCGCGTGCTCGCCGCCGTTGCTGTTGAACTTGCGCGGGAAGACTCCCGTCACCTTGGGCGGCTGGGGGCCGATGAGGACGAAGATCGGATCCCCAACGGCGTCGACGAACTTCGCGGAGCCGTAGAGCGTGACGACCTCGATGCCCAGGGGGCCCTCGAGGAACGTGTCGCGCGGGATGTTCACGCCCAAGATGTCGTCGTCCACGAGGGTGAGCGACGTCCCGGAGATCTCGACCGTCTTGAGAAGCGCGGGATTGGTGAAGTCGCGCCCGGTGAGCCGCACCTTGAGCGCGCCCCCGTCGGCGAAGAACCCGTCGCCGAAAATGAGGAGACGCTTGTTGCCGTCGATCGCGGCCGACTGCGTCCCGTCGTCCAGGTTGCGGACGTCCAGGATGATGGGCGGCGGCGGCGCGACGTATTCGACCGGGAAGAGGTTGGAATCCCCGAACGCGTTGTGCGCCTGGAGGTCCGCCACGCCGATCGTGCCGTTCGGCGACGCCGGCGAGACCATGACGGCGAGGTTGGGGGTGAGTACGCGCACGCCGGTGGCGGGCGCCTTCGTCGCGCTCGCCTGGGGCTTGGTCAGGTCGAAGGTGGTGCGCTGGTCGAAATTGCGCCCGATGACCAGCATCTTGTCGCCGCCTCCGCGGTTCAGGGCCGGGAGGACGGTGGGCGTGATCGGGACCTCGACCGTGGTGTCGACATAGAGGATCTCGGGCGCCGCCATGGACGCCGCGATGAAGGTGAACGGGACGGTCTTGACCGCCACGGTGCACCCGTTGAGCGGATCGGTGGAGCCCACCGCGAGCGTGGCCCCGATCTGGTCCGGGAACGCTTCCGGGACCTCGACGCGCACGAAGACGTCGGAGAGGTAGAAGAGGTCGCGCGAGAAGTTGCCGCTCGAGACGCCGAACTCCACCTGGGTGGTCGGCGTGAAGTCGATGCCGTAGGCCAGGATGGAGTAGCCGCCGGTGGAGGATCCGCTGTCCGGCGCCAGGACCCCGAGGGTGGGGCAGCGGGCGGGCGGCGTGGCGGTGCGGGTGTAGAGGATGGAGCCGCTCTCCTCCGGGCCGTCCAGTACGGTCACCGGCTCGGCGCCGGCGACGCCCCCGGGGGGCACCACGGCGATGAGCAACCCGGCGTTGACGTACTGCACGTCGGTGGAGAAGGCGGCGCCGAAGCGCACGCGGGTGTCGGTGTCGAACTTCGCGCCGATCACCAGGACGCGATTGCCCCCCGCGATCGGCCCGCTCTTGGGGCAGAGGTCGGTCAATACCGGCGGCCCGCCGGCGTCCGGCGTCGCCTTGAAGAGCATCGCGTTCTCGAAGTCGGCGTGGCCCACCACGTTTCGCACACGCACGCCGGCCAGAAGGTCGGAGGTGAGGGGGTAGACACTCGCGGGCAGCCTGCTCGTGAAGACTTCGAGGAGGTTGCGGTTGTGGAGGATGGTCCGAAGGCTCTGGACGACGGTGCCGTCCGGGAGCAGGAACTCGAATCCCCCGTTGAGCGTCGTGTCGCCGTCGAACCAGTCGCCGACGACCATGAGACTCTCCAACCCGTAGTCGTGGCCGCAACCCTGGGGCTGGGGCGCCCCGCTGGAGGGGTAGATCGCGGTCACCAGCGGCGGCACGATGGGCGGGATCGGGACGTAGGTGTAGACGTCCTCGAAGACCACGCAGGTGCCGCTCGGCCCGGTCGTCAGGATGCCGCCGAGGTTGCCCGCGTTGTCGATGGTGAATTTGTTGCGCAGGCAGATATCGACTTTTTGCGGGACGTCGACCGGGCAGGGGGGCATCGTCACGACGATGGTCTGGCGGTTGACGAGGGAGGCGGCAAGCGGCGCGATGAACTTGCCCGAGCCCGGCGGACACTCGATGCCGACGCCCGGATCGGCGGGGTTGCTCAGATCGACGGTGAAGGCGTCGAACTGCTGCCCGTGGATGACGACCATGTTGCCGCCCACCTCGACGCCGCTGTCCGGCGTCAGCGCCTGGATGAGCGGCGGCGCGGTCACGCCGGTGGGGAGGTAGAGGAATCCGTCCGTCTTCTCGGTGTTGCGCGTCCCGAACGCATTGAGCGGGACATCCCCCTGGGGCTGCAGGTCCTCGCACGCCCCCCGGCCATTCAGGCTCGGCTCCAAGGCGACACTGCTCGTGATCGCCTCGATGCTCTCGAACAGGATGACGTCGGCGGGCAATTCGTCCGTGAGGCCGAAGACGGTGCTCGGCACGACGCCGGGCCAGGCGTTCACCACCAGGGTGTAGCGGTCGATCCAGTGCTCCACGATGTCGTCGGAGGGATCGTCGCCCAGCACGCGCACGAGCCCGGTGCCGGGATCCCTGTACCGGACGCCGACCTGGGTGTAGGGGGAGAAAAAGTCCCCGTGGACGATCACGGAATAGCCGCCGATATCGAGCCCTTCCCGGGGGGTCAACGCGATGCAGCGCGGGCCGGCGATGAAGTAGACGTCCGTAACCGGCACGCTCGAGCCCTTGTCCCCGAAAACGCGGAGGATCGGGTTGGTGAAGGCGGCGTTGCAGGCCACCTCGGGCGGGATGACGATGAGGACCTCGTCCTCGCGGATGAACTCGAAGTTCACCTCGAACTCGAGAATCGTCTTCACGCCGGTGACGGGGTCGGTGTAGACGAACGGCGTGGCGGGCAGGAAGTCCCGGATGGTGGTGAGGAGGCTGTCGGGTCTCCGGGCCAGGGCGTTGTTCATGCCCAGGTAGATCTTCATGTCGGACCGGAAGTGCAGTCCGCGGAGCCGAACGATGTCGCCGATGAAGGTGATGGCCGTGCCGGAGGGAACGGCGCCACCGAGCGCGGCCGCCTGCGCCGACACCGTGGAGGTGCCGCCCGAGATGATCACGACCTTCGGGATGGCGAGCTCGCCCCCCGAACTGCAACCCGACAACACTGCCGCCGCGAAGACGCAGAGGCACGCAAGCAACTTGCGCGTCATGGCCTCACCCTCCCTGTCCTGAAACACTCCTCACTGGAGAGAGAGGGGACCTCCCGGTTTCTCTTCGGGGCCGAAAGGCCCGTCCCTCGCTCGTCACTCCCCCGGCCTGCGCCGGGCCTGGTTCTTCACAGGCGGTTATAGGGGAACCGGGGAGGGAACGCAACCGCTCTTCAGTCGGGCTCGCGGCGGGGAAGGGAAGGCTCGCGACCGGCGGGGGGGAGGGCCGCTCCCCCCCAGGCCCCCCCGAACCGGAAGAAGGGGCTCTTTCCCGGCCGCACGAGCACCGGCTCGCCGCCACGCAGCCCGTGCGCCTCCTGGCCCGGAGCGGCCGGCCCGGCGACGACCAGGGCCGAGCGCGCGAGGAGCGCCGCGAGCACCAGGCCCGCCAGCGCGCCCCCCGCCCCCAAGCAGGAGCCGACGAGCAGCCGGCCCCGCTCCACCTCCTCGTCGCCGTCGGCGACGACGCCGGTGCCCGAAGCAACACCCCAGGCGAGGAGGATCAGGGCCCCGGTGAGCGGGGTCGTGGTTCCGGCCCCCAGGAGCGAGAGCAGGAGGACGAGCGCAGGATAGAGAAGAGCGGCCCAGGCGGCGAACAGGGAGCAGGCTGGCCACGCGCGTAGGAACGATACGCGCCGCGCAAGCAGCAGTTGCGCCAACGCCGCCGTGGCGGCCCCCCCCGCACCGGCAGCCGCGGTGAGGAGCAGGAGAGCCGCCCCGGTCGCGAGCGCGTCGCCGAGGGCGCATCCCCGCGCGGCGAGATACGACACGCTCGCCGCCGCCGGCATGAGGGGCGCGAAGAGCGGGAGGGTGCGTCCCCGGAGCACGACCATCGTGCTTCCCGGATCGAGGGGGAACCGGAGAAGCGCACGCAGGAGGGGCATGGCGCGATGATAAGCTCGGCCCCCATGGGCGCGCAGGCGAAGGGGTGGCGGTGGCTGCTCCTGGCCCTGCTCGCAGGCGGCGCGCTCCTCGCGGCGTCGCGGCTCGAGGGCATCGTCTTCGATCATGACACCCGGTCGCTCCTGCAGCAGGACGCCGCCGAGGACGCCCTGGAGAACGAGCTGGCGCGTCGCTTCGGCTCCGACGACGTCCTCCTGGTGGCGTGGCCCGTGCCCGATCTCCTCGCGCCCGCCGAGTTCCGTCGCCTCCGCGCGGTCACCGAGGCGCTCACGGGGTTGCCCGGGCTCGAGGAGACGTACAGCCTGGCGAGCCCTACCGTCCCCCTCCCCCTCGACCGCCTCCGGCCCATCGAGGATGCCGATCTCGAGGAGCCGGAACGCACCGCGCGGGTGCGCAAGGCGATCCTCGCATCGCCGATCTATCTCGGCACCCTCACCAACGATCGCCTCGAAGTCGCGGCGGTCGCGACGACCCTCCGGCCTGGGGTGCGCAAGGAGCGCGAAGCGGCGGTGCGCGCCGTCCGGGCGGCGGTCGCGCTGCACTTCCCGTCCGGGCAGGAGGCGTTCGTCGCCGGCGTCTCCGCCCTCGCCATGGACGCCAACGAGTACGCCGTCGAGGATCTCCAGTCGATCGGGGCGCTCGCGCTGACCGCCTCGGTGTTGGTCCTCTGGTTCCTCCGCCGCAGCCTGCGCGAGACCGCGCTCGCGGTGGGGGCCACCGCCCTCCCGCCCCTCTATGCGCTCGGCATCGCCGCCTCCCAGGGCATCGCGGTCACCGCGCTCGGCGCGGCGCTCTTTCCGGTCCTGGCGGTGGTGGGCATCACCTCCAGCGTCTACCTGCTCGACCGGTACGGGGAGGAGCGGGCGCGCGGCCGGTCGGCCCGCGAAGCTTCCTGGGGTGCCGCGCGCGCGCTCGCCGTCCCGATCCTGCTGAGCCTCTTCACGACGGCAGCGGGTTTTTTCACCCTGCGCTGGACCGGCGTTCCCGCGTTCCGCTCGGCAGGCAGCCTCGTGGGGGTCGGGGTCCTCCTGGCGATGCCGGTCACCCTGCTCGGCCTCCCGGCGGCCCTCGATCTCCTGGACCTGCCCCCGCGGGAGCGCCGCTCGCGCCGCACCGGGCGGGCGCTGGTCCGGATCGGGCTCTGCGTCCGCCGCGCTCGCCTCCCCATCGCGCTGGGAGGCCTCGCGGTCTGCATCCTCGGTCTGGCCGGCGCCTCCCGCGCCCAGGTGCGCGTGGACGTGCTCCAGGCGTTTCGTCCGCAGAGCCGCGTCGCCTTGACCTACCGCTTCCTCGACGAGCGCCTCACGGCGACCCTGCCCGTGGACGCGGTCCTCGAGGCGCGCCCCAACACGCCGATCCGGGCCATCCTCCTCGACCTCGAGGCGTTTTCGCGCGCCGCCGTGGCCGCGCCGGGGGTGCAGAGCGCACTCAGCATGGCCTCCCTGGTGCGCTACGGCGCGGCGATCCTCGGTTTTTCGGAGAGCGTGCTGGAGAGCCCGATGCAGCTCGCCGCCGTCCTCCAGATCCTGCGCACGGGGTTTCGCGACATCGTGGCGCGCTTCGAGGAGGAGCCGCGGGAGGGGGCCGGGGGCCGCTACCGCGTCAAGGTGCGGGTGCGCGAGGGGACGCCGCCGGCGGTCCTGGGCCGGTTGTCGGAAGCCGCGCTCCGACCAGCAACGGGCACGATGCGGCTCACCGGACTCTATGTGCGCGCCGTGGAGACCGCGCAGGGCCTCCTCACCAACGCGGCGCGCGGGGCGGCGACCATGATCCTCCTCATCGGGGTGCTGGTCATGGCGGGCTGCCGCTCCGTGCGTCTCGGACTCGCCGTGGTCCTGCCCAACCTCCTCCCGCCCGCCGTGGTCTTCGGTGGGGCCGCGCTACTCGGAATCCCGCTCGACATCTCCGCCGTCGCTGTCGGGGCGGTGGCGGTGGGGCTGGCGGTGGACAGCTCGCTCCACTTCCTCCATCGGGCGCGGGCTGAGCGCCGGGCTGGGCGGACCCCGGACGCTGCGCTCCTGCGCGCAACGCGGGCGGTCGGACGCCCCCTGGTCTTGAGCACCTTGGTGCTCTGCGCCGGGCTGGCCTTCCTTTCTCTCAGCGCGTTTCTCCCCACGGAGCGGTTCGGCGCGCTCACCGCCCTCTCCTCGGCGGTCGCCCTGCTCGGGGACCTCCTCCTGCTGCCCGCCCTCCTGCGCGCCATGCGAGCCCTATAATGCTCCCATGATCCGCTCCCTGCCCCTCCTCGCGCTCTTGGCGTTCCCGGCCTGCAGCAGCGAACCGGCCGCTCCCCACGCAAGAACTCCCGAGCCCGCGGTGGCCGTCCAGCCCACGACTCCCCCCGCATCGGCAACCACCGGCATCGTGCGGATCCGGGAGTCCCATGACCTGTGGCGCGAGGTCGTCGAAGAACTGGAGCGTCGGTCGACCGCAGCGAAGGCCGACGGGAGCGAGCAGCCGAGCGGGACGGAAATCGACGCGGCGCTCGATGGGGTCAGGCTTACCCTGGCTGCGGCGCAACTGGCCGTGGACCACGAAGCGCGCGACACCGTCAAGCGGCGGCACGACTCCCTCATGGCCCGGGAGGCGGAAATCCACCGCCGCATCGGCGAAGCGGCCAACGAGGCGGAGGAGCGGGAACGGATCGTGAGCGGTGTCCAGAAAGGGACGCGCGAGGTGCCCGAAGGACGCACCATCGCCGAACTCCAGGACAGCATCGCCGACCTCGGAGAGGAGATCCGCGCGCTTCAGAAGGAGATCGCCAGCCTCAAGGTAGGGATGGGGGAGCTCGAGAGGCTCCTGAAACAGGAAAAGATCGAGCCGACGGAGCAGAGCCTCCTCACCCTGGAACTCGCCGCCCTCAAGACCCTTCAGGCACGCGCGGAGGCGCTCCTCCCTCGTTGAGAGGGAGGCTCCCCTTCTCCCGATGGGGGATGGCGCGGAGGGAGCGAGCGTCCCCCTTCCTGCCCTCCCGGAACTCCTCCCGGAGCAATTCCATGGAGTCGCGCGCCTTGCCCACCGCAGGCTTGCCGAACAGCCCGGCCAGCGCCCGGAGAAATCCCCGGCCGGCCTTGCGCGCCAGGGTGGGCTTGCGGAAACTGTCGGACACCGGTTCTAGGGTACTCCCGGGGTCCCCTCGCATGACGGGAAATCATGGCCAACCCGAGCGTCGCGCGGCGCCCCGCCATGACCAGAAGCAGCGGGTGACCTACCGCACCCTGCGCGCAGGGGGCGCCGGCGCGAAGGCGGTCGCCACCGAGACCATCGATCTGAGCGCCACCGGTCTCTGCCTGCGCACGAAGCAGCCCCTGGAGCGCGACACGCATCTCGCCCTCGAGCTTTCTCTCGGAACCCAAGGCGAGCCGGTGGTGGCGATGGGCAGGGTGGTCTGGTGCGCGGCCGAGCCGGGCGGCTACCGCGTGGGCGTCAGCTTCATGTGGCTGCGCAGCGAGGATCTCGAAGCGCTCTCCGCCATCGCCCGTTTCCTCCACCCTCCCGGCGGCCCCTGAAATGCGGCTCAATTTTTCCTGGATCGTCCAGGATGCCGTGGCGGGAATGGCGATGCCGCACCCCGAGGATCTGCCCTTCCTCCGGGAGAAGGGCATCGGCGCGCTCCTCTCCTTGACCGAGACGCCGCCCGAGGGCATGGACTCGTTCGCGACGCTCCACGTCCCGGTTCCCGATTTCGAACCTCCCCCGCTCGACGATCTGCGGCGCGCGATCGCGTTCATCCGGCAATCCATCGACGCGGGCCAACGGGTCGCAGTGCACTGCGGCGCCGGCATCGGAAGGACCGGAACCGTGCTGGCCGCCTTCCTCGTCACCGAAGGGTGCGGTCCCGACGAGGCGATCCAGCTGGTCCGAGCGCTCCGGCCCGGGTCGGTCGAAACCGCGGAGCAGGAGGAGATCGTGCGCCGGTTCGCCGAAGGGGAACGGGGGGGCGCGGGATGATCCGCGTCCTCGTCTTGGGTTCCCGCGGAAGGGTCGGAGCGCAGATCCTCGAGGGGGTGCGCGCCGCGAGCGACCTCGAACTGGCCGGCGAGGTGGAGGAGGGGGACGACCTCGCCGCCGCGATCGCTCGTGGGCGGCCGCAGGTGGGGGTCGACTTCACGACTCCCGACGCGGTCTTCGGCAACGCCCGCACGCTCCTGGCCGCCGGCGTCCACGCGGTCATCGGAACGACCGGGCTCGTCGATGCGCAGATCGATGCGCTCGACGCGCTGGCTCGCAAGAAGGGGCTCTCCTGTTTGGTGGCGCCCAACTTCGCGGTGGGGGCGGTGCTCCTCATGCGCTTCGCCGAGGAGGCGGCGCGCCACTTCCCCTGGGTGGAGATCGTGGAGCGGCACCACGAAAAAAAGCTCGACGCCCCGTCGGGCACCGCGCGGCTCACCGCAGAGCGGATCGCCCGGGTGCGCACGACGGCCCCCGTACCCCCCCGGGAATCGGAAAGCGCGCCCGGCGCGCGGGGCGGGCGCGTCGCCGATGTGCCGGTGCACTCCCTCCGGCTGCCCGGCTCCCTGGCGCACCAAGAGGTCTGGTTCGGGGGGCCGGGAGAGACCCTGGTCCTGCGCCACGACGCCACCGACCGCGCCGTCTACGTGCCGGGCGTCCTCCTGGCTCTGCGCAGCGCGGGCTCTTTTGCGGGGCTCCGCCGCGGCCTCGAGGCGGTGCTGTGGCCGGACGGCTGAGCGCGGTCTTCGTCACCGACGGCGCGCGGGAGGCCGAGGAGACGCTGCGTGTGGCGCAACGAGCGGTGCAGGGAGGCGCCACCGCGGTGGTGGTGCGGATGCCCCACGCCCCGGCGCGCGATCTCTACGAGGTGGCCAAGGCGTTGCGGCCCGCGGTCCACGGTGCGGGCGCGCTCCTCATGGTGCACGACCGGATCGACGTCGCCCTGGCGCTCCGGGCCGACGGCGTCCATCTGGCCGCGCGCTCCATGCCGCTCGCGGCGGCACGGAGCATCCTGCGCAAGGGGATGTGGCTCGGCTTCTCGGTCCACAACCTGGACGAGGCGGGGCAGGCCGAGGCGGCCGGCGCGGATTATCTTTTCCTCGGGCCCGTCTTCCCCACCGCGTCTCATCCCGAACGCGCGCCCCTGGGCCTCGACACCTACCGCGAGGCGGTGCTGCGCGCCCGCGTCCCGGTCCTGGCGATCGGGGGCGTGGACCTCTTCACGGTGCCCGAGGTAGCGGGAGCGGGCGGGAAGGGGGCGGCCGCGATCTCGGCGTTCTACGACGCCCCGGATCCTGCGGAGACGGCGCGCCTGTTCCGCGCGGCGTTCGGCGCGTGAACCAGAGAGCGCTCGCCCGCTGGATCCGATTCGGTCTCTTGGCCGGCGCGGTGCTGACCTTCGCGCTCTGGATGCGCTCCACCGACCGCTACCGGATCCCCGACACGGACGAATCCCTCGCCCCGTTCTACGGAGGCGGATCCACCCTCATCACCGAACCGATCGGGCCGCGGGACGATCTCCCCCGGGGCGCCGACGTCGTCTACTGGATGGAGCAGGAGGGCGTGCGGTACGCGCGGTTCGGGAGGGTGAGCGGCCTGCCGGGCGATCGCGTGGAGAGCCGGGAGGGGAGGCTCTGGGTGAACGGCGAAGCGCTCAGCGTGGGAGGCGACATGGAGGGCACGGTTCCCCCGGGCCGCCTTCTCATCCTCGCCGTCAATCCCCTGGAGACGCGCTACCCCGACTCGCGGCGGCTCGGATACATCCCCCGCGATCAGGTGCAGGCGATAATCAAAGCGGCTCTTGCCCTGGACCGATGAACATGGTGCGGGAACGCGAACTCTTGCGCTGGGTGCAGGCGCGCGCGCCGAAGGCGGGCGACGATTGCGCCGTGCTCGACTGCCCTCCCTGGGGCACCTTGCTCCTCACCACCGATTCGGTGATCGACGGCGTCCACGCGCGCTGGGGTCTGGAGGGCCCGGAGCGGTTCGGCTACAAGGCGGTGGCTCGCGGCATGAGCGACGTGGCCGCGATGGGGGGGACGCCGCTCTGGGCGCTCCTCGCCGTCTGCCTTCCCAAAGGCGTCGCAGACGCGGACGCGAAGGCGGTCCTCCTCGGCGCCGAGCGCACGGGCTGCGAGATCGTCGGAGGCGACACCGCATTCGGCCCGACCCCCTACGTCGCCGCGACGGTGCTGGGGCGGGCGCATGCAAAGGGGCCGGTCCTCCGGTCCGGCGCGCGCCCCGGCGACTGGATCCTGGTGACCGGGCCGCTCGGGGGTTCGTTCGCCAGCGGCAAGCACGCCACGTTCCGCCCGCGCGTGGAGGAGGCGCGCCTTCTCGTGGAGCGGTTCGACGTGCACGCCATGATCGACCTGAGCGACGGCCTGGCGGGGGATCTCCACCGCATCCTGGAGGCGTCCGGCGTCGGCTGCCGGCTCGACGCGCAGGCGATCCCGTGCGCCGGCGTCTCCCTCGACCAGGCGCTCCATGACGGCGAGGACTACGAACTGCTCCTCACGGTGCGGCCGGACCCGGAGGCGTTGCGCTGCCTCCCTGGGCTCGCCCGCATCGGCCTGATCACGGAGCGCGGCGCGCTCCTGATCCACGCCGACGGACGCGAAGAGCCGTTGCGCGACGGCGGATACGAGCATGGTGACTGAGGTCTTGAGCCGCTCCCCCGAGGAGACGCGCGCGTGGGGGCGCCGCGTCGGCGCGCGCCTCGGGCCCGGCGATGTGCTGCTCCTCGTGGGTGAACTGGGCGCGGGCAAGACCACGTTCGTCCAGGGGGTCGCCGCGGCTTGCGGCGTGGTGGCGGGGGTGCGCAGTCCCACCTTCGCCCTCATGCACCGCTACCGCGGCACGACCGATCTTCTCCACGTGGATCTCTATCGGGAGAGCGATCCGCGCACCCTCGAAGATCTCGACTGGGAGGGGTCGGGGCGCGAGGCGATCACGTTGGTGGAGTGGCCGCGCGACTTGACGGAGGAACGCTGGCCCCACGCTCCGCGCATCGAGATCGACCACGTGGACGAGACCACCCGCCGGTTGCGCATTCCGGAAGATCTGGGCTGATGCGACGCTTGGCCCTGCTGCTCCTTCTCGTCGGCGCCGCTCCCGCCGGCGAGACGCACATCCTCGTCACGAGCGGCGGGAAGCCGTTGGAGGGGGTCGGGGTTCGCATGCTCACGGTCTCGGACAAGCTCGTCTTCGATCCCGACACCTGGGCCCCCGAGGCGCGCACGGATGCCGATGGACGCGTGGCGCTGGAGGGACGGCACGTGATGTTGTATGCCCCCGGCTTTGCCCTCGCAGTCGTGAGGATCGCCGACCCGGCCGAGCCGGTGGTGCTTCGACCCGAGCGCGTCTTCGGCGGGAGCGTGCTGGACAGTGCCGGCGAGCCGGTGCCGCACGCCGAGGTGGAGCTCCTCACCACCGTCAACGCGCAGGCGCGGTTCCTCGCGCGCACCGACGCCCAGGGTCGTTTTTTCGTGCGGGCGCTCTGGTACGACGAGTACGAACTCACCGTGCGCGCTTCGGGCTACCTTCCCAGCACGCGCGACTGCCATCCCGAAGAGACCGGCATCGCGCTCACGGTCCAGCGCCCCTGCGCGCTGGGAGGAACCGTGCTCCACGAAGGCGGGGAACCGCTCGAGGGGGTGGAACTGACGGCCCAACCCGGCGGCGCCACGGCGCGGACGGACAGTGCGGGCAGGTTTCTCATCGAGGGCGTCGCGCCGGGGCCGATCACCGTCTGGGCGCCGCCGCAGTTTTCGGTCGCCGCGTGGCTTGCAGAACTGCAGGACGGGGAGCGGCGCAGCGATCTCGTGCTGAGAGCGGTGCGGCCCGCCTGGATCCGCATCGCCGTGCGCGATGCAGAAGGGGTTCCGCTCGGCGCGGCGCAGGTCGCTGGCCAGAGCGTCGATGGCGAAGGCCGGGCGACGCTGCCGATTCCCGCGCGCACGGTGGAGGGGATCAGCATCTCCTGTGCGGGCTACCTGGACGCCTACGTGAGCGTCGGGCCCCTGCAGCCGGGCACCGGAGAGGCGGAGATCACCGTCGCCCTCGTTCGTCCGCCCGGCGTGGAGGTCACGGTCCTCACACCGGAAGGGCGCCCGGTCGAGGAGGGCAGGCTCGGGGATCACGACCTTCGGGATGGGAAGGTGGTGATTCATGGGGGAGGCCGGTTCGAGGTACGGGTGCCCGGCTATCCCGTCACCCGAGTCGGCGTCGCTCCCCCCGGTCCCCTCATCGTTACGCTCAATCGCCCCTCCTACCTCTCGGGGCGGATCGTCGACGGCGCGGGTACGCCGGTCGCGCGCGGGTGGGTAGACCTGGAACCAACGTTCGAGCCCTGCGACGCCGAAGGTCGGTTCCGCATTGGGCCGGTACCGGCCGGCGCCCGTGTCGAGTTGAGTAGTGGCGCGAGTGGATTCCGGTCCGTAAGGCTCCCCTGCATCGGCGGCGACGACGACATCCTCGTGCGGCTCGCGACTGCCGAAGCCGAGGAAACCGTGCGCGGACAGGTGCGGAGGGGCGATGCGCCGGTCACGCGATTTACTGTGCAGCAAATGCGCGTGGCGAACGCGGAGGGCCGATTCGAACTCCTCGTTGCCCGGCAGAGGAGCGCGACGGTCCAGTTCGAAGTGGGAGGTCACAGATTCCATCGCCCCCTGCCCTCGCCCGGCGAGGAGATGCTCGTCCGGGTCGCGGCGGGCGGGCTTGTCGTCGACCTCGGGGAAGGCGGCGCCGGTGTCCAAGTGAGCCTTGGGACCCGTGGCGATGGGGCAGTCTCCGTTGCCGCCGCCGACGGCGTTGCGTCGTTCGCCGCGCTCGATCCGGGCAACTACACCCTGAGGGCGGCGGGCTACGAATCCCAGTCCGTGGAGATCCGCGAGGGCGAGAGCCGAAGACTCAGACTCGCACGCCTGCGGTCCGGGCGTGTCATCGTGCGGCTTCCAGCCGGTTCCGAACTCGAGGGGATCGATGATTCAGTTCGCCTCCCCGACGGGCGCTACGCCACGAATCTGCTGCCGGGCTGGAAGCGCATTCATGTCCCGCCCCTGGGGATCCTCGAAGCGAATGTGGAAGCGGGCGAAGTGACGGAAATCGACCTTGCCCCCCCCGACCTGGGAAGCTTGTCGATCCGCACGCGGCCGAGTGAACTCGTCGAATTGAGCGCTCGCTTCGGCAGGTTCGAGATCCTCCGCAGGGGCATGACCGACGCGCACGGAATGGCGTCCTTCCCATCCCTGCTTCCGGGATCGTATCGATACCTTCGCTTCGGATGGCACCGGGGGCCGCGCGTCCACACCCTCCAGGTCGCGCCCTCCGTCGAAACGCGAATCGAACTCGACCTCGCCGGGGGCACGATCGCTGGACGCATCGAGCCTCCTGCGACTGCACCCTCGGTAGCAGCGACGATCTCCCTCGTCCCCGCCGACGTCCATGATGCCTGGGAGGGAAAGACCAGCGTCGATCATCGTGGCGAATTCCGCTTCGACGAGGTCGCGCCGGGCCGGTACGTTGTGCGCGTCACGCCCGACGACGAGAGCTACGCGCCCGCCTCCGGCACCGTGGTCGTCACGGAGGACGGCACGTTTCCTCCCCAGCTCCGCTTGAAGCTCGAACCCGCGCTCCGCGCTCTCCTGCAGATCCGCGGTCCCGGGGGCGATCCACTCTTCGACGCGAACGTGGTCGTGGACGGGATCGAGCACAGGGATATTCGCTTCGGCCGCTGCCTCCTACCCCGACTGCCGGCACGTGTCGACCTCGACGCCCTGGGCTTCGCCGGGGTGCGAGGACTCGTGGTCGACCGGGAGGGCGAGCTCCGCCTCTCTCGGGAGGCGAAGCTCGCCGTGCGCTCCCATGAGCCGGTGGTGCTGCTCATCCACGGGCGGGTCTGGGAACCCCTTCCCCCCGCCCGCCTTCCGGTGGCGGATCGGCGCGGCTGGGTCCGGTTCGAGGGGCTGCCGGCCGGACCGGCCGTCGTCACCCTGCGCGAGGGCGGCCCGTCCCCCGCCCCCCTCCACCCGATCCTCCTGACGGAGGGCGAAGAGGCAGCCCTGGACCTCGCCCCGCGCTAGAATCGAACCGTCCCCCGCGCCGCCCGTTTTCATGCCCCAGTGAGCGAATGCCCCGGCCTGACCGTGAGCTCATGGTCGCCTATCAAAAGGGCGACGAAGAAGCTTTCCGCTCGCTCTATGAACGGCACACCCGGGCGCTCGTAAACTTCTTCTACAAAATGTGTTACGACCGCGCGACGGCGGAGGATCTGACCCAGGAGACCTTTTTCCGGATCATCCGCTACCGCGCGAGCTACCGGCCCGAGTCCACCTTCACGACCTTCCTCTACACCGTGGCGCGAAACCTCTGGATCGACCAGCACCGCAGCCGCAAGGCGGCCCCCAAGACCGTTTCCGCCGACGCGCGGGGACCGGAGGAGGGGGCCTCCCTGGGCGATTCGCTGCCCGCAGCGGAGCAGGGGGTGCTGAAGCGGCTGGAGGACCGCGAGGCGGCCGATCTCGTGCGCCACGCTCTCGAAGGGATCCCCGAGGCGCAGCGCATGGTCTTCCTCATGGCCGAGGCGCAGGGGCTCAAGTACGGGGAGATCGCCGAGGCGCTCGGCATCCCGATCGGCACCGTGAAGTCACGCATGAACGCCGCACTCACGCGGCTGCGCGGCCTGTTGGGGCACGTGCTGCGATGAACCAATCGCTCATCGATCTTTTGCGCGACGAACTCTCCGAGGCCGAAGCCGCGACGTTGCGCGCCCGCTTGGAGCGCGAGCCGGAGTTGCGGCGCGAGTTCGAGGAGATGCGTTCCCTCGTCGCCCTGGTGCGGCGCGGCGAAGAGATCGAGCCGTCGGCGGCGCTGCGCGAACGGGTCCTGCGCGCCGCCCAGGCCGCGCAACGGCGTTCGCCGCGCGCCTGGATGGAAGCGCTCCGCGGCCTGCCGGCCTTGGCGCGGTTCCGTTTCCGCAACTCGCGCTTTTTCCGCGTGGCGATGGTTTCGGCGGCGGTGCATGTGCTGCTCCTGGCCTTCCTCTTCCACCGGATGGTGCTCTCGCCGGCCTCGCCGGAGCGCGTGGCCGAGACGACCTTGCAGGCGCATCCCGAGGGCGAGCTGCTCCCCGCCGCGGCGATCCGCCCCGATCGCGCTTTCGTCCTGCGGTTGCGCCAGCGGCAGGTGCCGCATGGACCACGGCTCGCCGCCGTCGGGATCCCGGGGCAGGCGGAGGCGATCAGCCGGGGCGTGAGCGCGCTCCTGGACGCGCAGTCCGCCGACGGCTCTTTCGAGACGCTGGAGGGGACCGGGCAGGCGGCGCTCGTCTTTCTCGCCGAGGGGGCGACCTCGCTCCGGCCCGATCCGCTCGGCCGTGCCCTCGCGCGCGCGGTCAGAACCCTTCATGAGCGCATGGACCGGGAGGGCCCGTCCGGCGCAGGCGTCGCGGCGCTCATCGAGGATTACGTGCTCTGCTGGGAATCCCTGGCGGGGGAGGAGCGCTCCCTCCGTCTCGGCGCCATCCTGCGCGCCCTGGGCAGGTTCCCCCAGGGAGAGGCTGGCCAGGAGGCGTTCGTCCTGGCGCGCTTGGCGGGCATCAGCGTGCCCGCGGAGGTCGAGTTGGGGGAGGCGCGCTTCTACCTCTCGGGTCCCCGGGAGACCCTCCTGCAGGGCCCTGCGACGCGCATCGCGGCCACCGCCGCGCTGGCACGGGGTACGGACCGGCTCGACGCCGAGGCGGTTCGCGCCTGGGTCGCCCCTCTCTTCCGCGCCGCCCTCGATCGTTTGGAGAGCCGCCCGGCCGATCCTCTTGCGGTCCTGACCCTTCAAGCTCCCTACAGGCTGTAGGCGGGCGTGCGCCGCCTGGCGCGCCGCCGAGCGGAATCGTTACATCCCTGTCTCCGGTAGGCTACGGGGGACCAGGTTCGACACGCCGGACAGGCCTGTTTCGTCCGGCCGTAAAGCCTGTCCCGGCAATGCGTTATAGAGATCCCGTGGCCTCATGACAGGATCGGGACATCGGCATGGCATCCCTGGCCTCTGGTTTGCTTCGAAAACAGCCGACCCAATGGGGGCAGAGGCTTGGCCCCACGCCAGCCCGCGCCAAACGAACGAAGCAAGGTACGAGTCATGGAAGTCCGGTTCTACTGCATCCACAACGGGAAGAAGTTCTACAAGGTGACCCTCCATGGGGAGGACATCTTCTGTGGCACGCGAGGGGAGTGCCAGCGCTTCATCAAGATTCACAACGACAAAGTGCAGCGCGCCATCACGGACGCCCCGACTTCCCGCCCGCGCCCCGGCAACGTGCGGGTCTACCGCCGGCGCGTCGGCGTCTAGGCCGCCGACCGAACCGCCCCCGCAGGGCGGCAGCGCCGTCGTTCCGGTCCCGTGTCCTGTCCGTTACACTGCCCTGCATGATGGCCGTCTGCGAGGACGGCCTCCGGTGTTTTCATGCGCGGTAGTCTTCTCCTACTCGTAGCCTGCCTCGGCAGCGCCCCCGCCGCCGCGGAGCCGGGCCGGCTCTATGTGACGGCGATGGGGCGCAGCGTCCTTGGCCGCTGCAACGGCGTCGTGGCCGGCACCGTGGTGCGGCTCAATCCGCCCTTCCGCGGCATCACCTCGGCGCGCATCCGCGTCACGGAGCGGCTGGCAGGCTACGCCCGCGACGACGAATTGATCGTTCTCTTCGTGGAGGACTATCTCGCCCCCGAAGCTCTCACCTCGGCCCTCGAAACGCTTCGCGTGCAGAGCAATCCGGGAGGAATCGCCTCGTCCCAGGGTCGGGACGCGCCGGAGGGCTCGGCACGCATCGCGGATCGACGGGTCCAGACGACGCCGCGCAGCCGCTCCCGCGAGGGGATCGGGGTGCGCCTGGCGGAGGAGGAGTCCGGCCTCTTTTTCCTCAGGCAGGGGGGGACCACCTTCACCATCGTGGGCTACGTGCCCCGCACCGACATCCTCTTCGAGTCCAAGCTGCGCCGGATGCGGGAGATCCTCGCTGTGGAAGAGGTCGTCGCCCTCGATCTGCGGGTCGCCCGCGCCCGCGACCTCTTCCTCGACACCTTGCAGGATGCCGACCTCTGGCTCCGCGGGAATTCCGCCCGCGAGGTGCGCGCTCTGGCGATGCGCTACCCGGCGCTCTTCCCCGAGGCGGTCCTCACGCGCATGCTGGCGGCCCACGCCGCGGAACGCGATCCGCACATCCGCGCCAATCTCGAGCGCGCCGTCATGGCCGCCTCCCCCCGTCGCGGCATCGAATTGGCAGAAGAGGCGGAGGTGGACGCGACGGCGCGGCTGGCGGACGCGATGGTGCGCGAAGCGCGGCTGCTGGCCGCCACGCTCGATGCCGACCTGCGCGCTGCCGAGGTGACCCGGGTCGGCCGGCAATACGGCCTCGGATCCACGCGCCTGCTCGCCTCGCTGCTGGCGGACAGGGAGCCGGTCGTGCGCGCGCGCGCCGCCCAGGCGCTCACCGCCTTCGGCGGCCCCTCGTCGCGGACCGCGCTGCGCTCCGCCCTCGAGGTCGAGACCTCGCACGATGCGGTCGCCGCGATGATCGAGGCGTGCGGCGCGTTGGTGGACGAAGCGTCGGTGCCGCTCCTGGAGAGCCGCCTGAACGAGCCGCGCCACCTCGCCGTCGCGGTGGTCGCCCTCGCCAGGATCGGGAGCCCCGCCGCCCGCGCCGCGCTCCGCGCCCGCCGCGACCGCGCCGACCCCGAAACCGCCCGGATGCTGGAAGGCATCCTCGCGGAGGAGTTCGCGGACGGCCCGTGAGAGCCCTGCCGCTCCTTCTCCTGCTCGTCGGCATCGCACGCCCGGACGAGGGGACGCCCTCCCCCGAGCGTCGGCGCACGCTCACCCTGGAGGAGGCGATCGACCTCGCTCTCGCCTACAACCTCGGCCTCGAGTCGGAGCGGCTGGGCGCACTGATCGCGCGGCTCCGGGTGGACGAACAGGATGCCGCCTTCGACGCCGTCCTGGCGGGGAGCCTCTCCGGCGGCGAGGAGCTGACCCCCTCCCGCTCGACGCTCTCCGGCGCGGCGGTGCTCGATACCGACAACCTGAAGCTCGACGCCGCGGTGACCAAGCCCCTGCGCATGGGCCCGACCCTCGGCCTCGCGTGGCGATCCGATCGCACCTTCACCAACTCCAGCTTCTCGACCATCAACCCCGCCTACAGCAACGACCTGGAGTTGAGCATGGTGGTGCCGCTCCTGCGCGGGCGCGGGCGCTCGGCACGGGAGGCGGCCCTCCGCGGCGAGCAGGCGGCCGCGGAGGAGGCGCGCTATGCGCTGCTGGCCGAGGCGGCCTCCCTGGTCACCGCGGTCTCCGGCGCCTACTGGGATCTCGCATATCGCCAGGGGCGCGTCGAGCTCCTGCGCAAGTCGGTCGCGGTGGCGCGGGAGACCGAGGAATCCGAGCGCAAGAAGCTGCGCCCCGAGGTGGGGCGCTCCACGCCGCTCGATGTCATCCAGGCGGAGGCGGAGACGCGGCGCCGCGAAGCGGAGCTGATCAAGGGGGTGCGCGAGGCCGCCGACGGCGCGGACAGTCTGCGCAAGCTCGTGCTGCCGTTCACCGGCGGCGACGGGGACGACCTCGTTCTCGTGGCGGGCGCCCCGAGCGGGCCCGGAACGACCCCCGCCGCAGTGGAGGAGTTGGTGCGCGAGGCGATCGCGCGGCGTCCCGAGTTGCTCGCGAAGGAGGCGGCGCTGCGGCGGCTGGAGGAGAGCGTGGTCCAGGCGCGGGACGCCACGCGCCTCCAGCTCGACTTCACAGGAACGTTCACCGCCCGCGGCCTCGGCGGCAGGTTCGGCAGCTCGCTCTCCGACGCGGGCGGCCTCGACACGCTCTCCGCCGCGGCGCGGTTGGACTTCTCCTACCCGTTCGGTCGCAGGCAGGCCAAGGCCGCGCTCCGTCGCTCGGAACTCGAGCGCGAACGCGGAAGGCTGGATCGTCTGGAACTGATCAACGCCGTGGTGGCCGAGGTGCGCCAGGCGCGCCGGGCGGTGGTCAGTTCCCTCGATGAGATCGCGGCCACGGAGCTCGAGGTGAAGGCGGCGGCGGAAGCGCTTCGCGGGGAGCAGCAGCGCCTCCTGCGGGGCTCGTCGACGGTGCTGCAGGTGAGCGAGTTGGAGGAGCGGCTCACGGAAGCGGAACTGCGCCTGCTCCAGGCGAGGGTGGAGCGCGAGCGCGCCACCCTGGAACTGCAGCGCGTCTCCGGCGATCTCCTGGAGCGGCTCGGCATCCGGTTGGATGGCGAACTGAAAGTCCTGCGCGGCGCCGCGGCGCGCTGACCCGACCGCCTCACCCCCGGCAAGGCCCCGTACACTGTCCCCATGGCCGCCTCGCCGGTGCCCGTCCGACGCCGCCGCCCCGTGGCCTGGGCCGCCGCGGGCGCCTGCGGCGCGCTCCTGGCGTTCTGGGCGTTCACGCCCCGCAGCGAACCTGCCCTCGGGGGTGACATCCCGCGCCGCGAACCCCTCCCCCTCCCGGAGCCCACCCCCGTCCAGCGGGCCGAGTTCTTCCTGAACGCCATCCGGACCGCCGAGGAGCTCGAGCTGGGCGATTTGCGTCCGCCGGTCTGGCGCCTCGTGGCTTTCCCCGCCTTGAAAGAGCTGGGCCGCGACGCCGCCGAGTTCCTGCTCGACCCCGCGCGCCTTCCGCTCCTTCGAGGCGACCCCGCCCTGGCGAGCAATCTCCTGGGCATCCTTCCCGATCTCCATGAAGCTCTTCGCGCGCCCGGGCTCTATCCTTTCCTGCTCCCCTGGCTCGACCCGACGTTCGTCCCCGCGGGGGGAGGGGACCCGGCGCGGGGGGGCGACTGGCTCGCGCTCTTCCGCCGGCAGGTCTTCGCGCTCTTCACCCATGTGCCCGACGCTCGCGCGATCCCCTTCTGCGAGGTCGAGTTGGCGCGCGTCGCCCCCGCCCAGGACCTGCGCGCAGCCGCCCTCGTCCTGATGCTGCGCCTGGGCCGAGCCGATCTGGTGGAGGCCGCCTATCCCAAGCTCCCGCCCAACGCCGCCGAACCCGACGGCACCCTGCGCTACTTCGCTCTCGACCGCATCGAGGAGTGCGCCGCGGCCGACGCCGTTCCCGCCCTTCGCGCCCAGGCGCTCCGGCTGGAACCCCTCCTGCGCCCTTTGCTCGCCTCGACGCTCCCTTTCGAGAGGATCCGCGCCGCGCGCATCCTCTGGCGGCTGGGGGATCGCGGCATCGAGGAGATCCTGCTCCGATCCCTCGCCGGCCTCGAGGAGGAGACGACTTGGTTCGCGATCCAGGCGCTCGCCTCCCTCGGGAAGCACCCGCGCGCCCGGGAGGTCTGCCTGGAACGGGTGCGGAGCGCGCGGACGCGCGGCGAAACGGATGCGCGCTTCCCCCTCGCCCTCGAAATCCTGGCCCGGGAGTGGCCGGACGACGCGGAGGTGCGCGGAGAGCTCCGTGCTCTCTTCCTCGGTTCGCAGCGCATCGATCCGTTCCTCGGCGCGCAGCTTCTCGCCGGCGACCGCCACCTCGTGGTGGAGCGTCTCCGGCGCGACCTCGCCAGCAACGACGCCGGAACGGTCGGGGCTGCCCTGGACGTGGCACGCGCGCTCGCGGTGACGGAAGCGGGCCCGGCGATTCTCGACCGGGCGCGCCGCGCCACCAAGACGGAGGAGCGCATCCTCCTCTACGGCACCTTGGCCTTCCTGCGCACGGAGGGCGGACCGGCCCTCTTCGTGTCCGCGATCGAGACATCCCGGGAGGAGGCGCTCCGCGGGGCCGCCGGCGCCTGCCTCCTCGACGCGGGCGATCCGGAAGCGTTGCGGGCACTCGGAGCTGCTCTGCAGCGCGGCGACCGCGCCCTGCTGGACATGCTCGTTCGACGCGCGGTCGCCCAGGGGGCGGGCATCCTCCCGCCGGCCCTTCACGCGCCGCTGCTCCGCCTCCTGCGGGAGAGCCCCCAGGAGGCGTCCCGGCGGGCCGCCCTCCTCATCCTTCGTCTCAACGGCCGCAAGGGGGAGCTCCTCCCGGCCCTGCAGGCTGCCTACCGCCACGAATCGAGCGACCGGGTGGCAGGGGAGATCGCGGCCACGGCGCGGGAGTTGGCCCACAGGTAGGCGGCGGCCCGGCCTTTGCGATAGGCTGGGCGAGACCTGACGATGTCGACAATTCACAACATGGAAGCCCCCGTCCTGGATGTGGCCGAGAGTGAGCGCAGAGACGCCAGCGATCGCCGCAGTTCCAGGACGCCGATTTTCTCGCGCTACTGGCTGACCGGCAGACGCAAAGGCGCCCGTCGGATCGGGGAAGGCGACAACATCTACGTCGACCGGTACGTCTGGGCCGAATGGGCCCTGGTCGGCGGCATCCTGGTGCTTTCGGCCCTCGACCTCATCTTCACCCTCATCCATCTCGCGGTGGGGGGGGAAGAGGCCAACCCCGCCATGGCCTGGCTCCTCTCCCACGGGCGCGGCGTCTTCGGCGCCGTGAAGATGGCGACGACGATGCTGGGGCTCCTGGTGCTCCTGCTGCACGTGCGGTTCCGCCGCGTGCGCACGCTCCTCTTCGGCGCGTTCTTCCTCTACGCCGCCCTCATGGTGTGGCACCTGGTCGTCGCGGTGGCACGGGGCGGCTGAACGGTCAGGAGCCGCCGCCGCCCGTCGCGCTCTCGCGGGAGGCCCGGGTCAGGAGCGCGCCGTAGGGGGGCGCCCCGATCCTGCGGCTCAAGACGAGCATGCCCACCCCGGCGAGCACCACCAGGATCGAGATCCACTGCGAGGTGGAGACGTAGCCCGGCGGCCGCGGCATGTGCGAGCCGTACCAGCCCTGGTAGCGTGGAATGCCGGACTCCGAGGTGCGCGTGTCGCTGGTGACGCGCACTCCCTCCGGGAGACCGGCGATGGCGTCGACGCTCCAGTCGGGGCGGCTCTCCCGCTTCCCGGCAAAGCGCCCGTCCGACATCGCGAGGACGAACCCGCTCGCCTCCCCTTCGGGCAGGGAGAGATCGGCCAGCAGCACTCCCTGGATCTTCCCGCCGGAATCCTGCACCGGCATCCCGCGCCGCAGCTGGACCGGCGGCGTCCCCGCCCCCTTCTCCACGCGGATCCGGATGGCCAAGTGCTCGGCATAGCCCGGGTTGCGTTCCACGAAGTCGCCGCGGAACGGCTCGATCACCACCGCGCGCGCCACCGCGTAGAGGATGAGCATCGACGCGAAGGCGACGCCCGCGTGCCGGGCGCGGCGCCGGATCCAATCCACGGCGAAAAAGATCCAGAGCGCCTTGAGGCTCATGTAGAGCTGCGTGGGATGGAGCGGGATCCCCCGCAGATCCGGGGCGACCAGCGAGCGGCTGTTGGTGAAGGTGATGCCCCAGGGGAGGCTGGTGGGGCGGCCGTAGTCGTCGCCGGCGAGGAAGCAGGCCCAGCGGCCGATCCCCAGGGCGAGCATGAGCGCGGCGCCGGCGATGTCGGCGACGGTCAGGATCGGGAGCTTGTAGCGCGCGAGCAGCGCGAGCCCGACGATCACCGCGGGGATCATCCCCCCGTACCAGACGAGCCCGCCGTTCCAGATGCGGAAGATCTCGCCCTTCTGCGTGCTGAAGTGATCCCAGTTGAGCGCCGCGTAAAGGAGGCGCGATCCGACGATGCCCACCACCAGCATCCAGAACGCGAAATCGAAGATCCGCTTGTCGGGGAGCCCGAGGGGACGGGTGAGGCGCAGGATGTAGGAGGAGCCGGCAAGGAACCCGGCGATGATCACCACCCCGAAGGAGTAGATGGTGATCCGCTCCATCGCGAAGCTGAGGAGCAGGTGGGCGCCGCCGATGAAGGCCGCCAGGTTGAGGGCGCTGGCCACCCAGGTCTTGCGCCCGCGCAGGCTGAGCGCGATCCAGCCCAGGAGCGACGCGACCACGAGGACGATCTCGACGATGAGCGCGCCCCCCGCCATCTCCTTCCAGGCGTTGGGGATCTCGAAGAGGACGGGGAACAAGGGTCGCCTAGGCCTCGCCGGCCGACGCCAGGTGCTTCTCGTAGGCGGCCAAGTCCATGAGTTTTTGGAAGAGGGCGGGGTCCGCCGTCTTGATCTTGATGAGCCAACCGGCGCCGAAGGGATCCTTGGCGAGGGGGGCGGAGTCCTCCCCGAGTCCCGCATTGACCGCCGTGACGGTGCCGGAGACCGGCGCGTAGACCTCGCCCACAGCCTTGACCGACTCGATCTCGCAGGCCGTCTCGCCCGCCTCGAGTTCCCGGCCCACCTCGGGCAGGTCCACGAAAACGATGTCGCCGAGATGTTCCACGGCGAAGTCGGTGATGCCGAGGGTCAGTTCGGTGCCCTTGAGCATCGCCCACTCATGGCTCTCCGCATAGCGAGCATTTTGGGGTCGCTTCATCACGGGCAGGGTTCTCCTAGGCGCGGGGCGCCGTCTTCTTGCGTTTCCGGCTGTAGAACGGAAGTCCGTCCACCTTCGCCTCCACCATCTTGCCCCGCAAGTCGCCCTGAAGCGACGTTCCCTGCACGGCCAACGCCGCCGGGACCAGCGCCATGGCGATGGGGCGGTCGAGGGTGGGGCTGAAGGTGCCGCTGGTGACGTGGCCGGCCGGCTCTCCGCCGTGCAGGATGGGGCAGCCGTCCCGAAGAATCCGCTTCCCCTCGATGGCGAGCCCCACGAGCCGTCGCGGCACCCCGGCCTTTTTTTGCGCCAGGAGCGCATCGCGGCCCAGGAACGACTTGTCGAGATCCACGCCGAACTCGAGGCAAGCCTCCAGGGGGCTGATCGTGCGGTTCATCTCGTGCCCGTAGAGCGGCATGCCCGCCTCGGTGCGGCAGACATCGCGGGCGGCGAGGCCGATCGGCTTGATGCCATAGGGCTCGCCCGCCGCCAGGAGCGCTTCCCAGACACGCACCGCCTCGGTCTTGGGGAAAAAGAGCTCGAAGCCGTCCTCCCCGGTGTAGCCGGTGCGCGAAACCAGCGTCTCGATCCCGCCCATGAGGCGCCCCTTGGTGAAGCGGTAATACCCCAGGGTGCCGGGATCGGGATCGCAGAGGCTCGCCAGGACCGCGGCCGAGTCCGGCCCCTGGAGCGCGATCATCGCCTGCTGGTCGGAGGGGTTCTCCAGGGTGATCGCCATGCCGCGGGTCTGCTCCCGAAACCAAGCGTCGTCGGTCTCCCGGTTGGAGGCGTTGATGACGACGTGCACCTCCTCGGCGCCGCGGTAGACCAGCACGTCGTCGATGACCCCGCCCCCGGGTTCGCAGAGGAGCGCATAGCGGATCGCCCCCTCGGGGATCTTCGCCACGTTCTGGCTCAGCACGCGGTCCGCCGCCGCCAGGCGGTCCGCCCCGCGCAGCACGAGCCGTCCCATGTGGCAGAGGTCGAAGAGACCGCTGCGCTGCCGCACGCAGCGCACCTCCTCGACGGTGAGCGTCTCCTCGTAGAGGACCGGCATGCGGAACCCCGCGAAATCGACCATGCGGCCGCCGTGGGCCTCGTGCCACCGGGTGAGCGGCGTGGTGCGGAGCGGGGTTCCCATGGGAAAGTCCGCGGCAGTCTACCGCGAGGCCGGATCACCGGCAACGCGGCGAGGTCCGAGGGAGGGCGCTTACAATCGGCGCCCATGCGCGACGAGGAGGATGCCCAGGCGGTGCGGAGGGCCCTCTACGTGCTCTTCGCGCGCCTCTTCGCCGCCCCGCCCGATGCGCCTCTCTTCGCCCGCCTCGCGCGGAACGGTCTCAGGGATCTCGCCGCCGCCCAGGGGCTCGATCTCACCTCCGATCTCGTCGACGAGGAGGACGCCGAAGGGTGCGCTGCGGAGCTGGCCGCCGAGTACGACCGGCTGTTCCACGCGACCTCGCTGCGCGCCTCCGACTACGCGGCGGGGGCCGAGGATCCCGTCGCCGCCACCTCGGCCTACCTCCGCGAGCATGCGCTCGTGCTCGACCAGTCCGTTCCGCTCCCCACCGACCATCTCTCCGTGGCGCTGGGGGTGATGGGGGCTCTGGCGGCGCAGGCCGAGGCGGCGGCGCGGCGCAAGGAGCCCGAGGCGCTCGACCTCGCGCGCACCCGCGGCCGCGCCTTCCTGCTCCGCCACCTCCTCCCCTGGTCGCAATCCGCCCTGACGGAGGTGGCGGCGCGCGCCGACCGCCGCTTCTATCGTGTCCTCGCCGCGATGGCCTCCGCGTTCCTGGAGAGCGAACGCCGCCTGGTCGGGAACACATGAAGCTCTTCGCGCTGGCGGACCCCCACCTGGGCCAGGGGGTCGACAAGGCGATGGATATCTTCGGCCCGCTCTGGAAGCGTCACACCGAACGGCTCGCGGCCAACTGGACCGAAACCGTGGGGCCCGACGACACCGTGCTGGTGCCCGGCGACATCTCCTGGGCGATGAAGCTGGAGGATGCGCTGGTCGACCTGGAGTTCCTGCACGCGCTCCCCGGCCGCAAGATCCTCCTCAAGGGCAACCACGACTACTGGTGGGGGAGCCGCGCCAAGGTGGAAAAGGTGCTGCCCGCCTCCCTTCGCCTCCTGCAGAACGACGCCGTGGATCTGGGCGACGGAGTCGGCGTGGTCGGGACGCGCGGCTGGACGCCCCCTGGCTCCGCGCGCGCCGGCGCGGAGGACGCTACGATCTTCGCGCGGGAGCTGCAACGGTTCACGCTCTCCGTGGCGAGCGCCGGCGACCGGTTCACGACGCTCATCGCGATGCTGCACTATCCGCCGCTCACGTCCGGCATGGGGGAGACGCCGTTCGTCCCGCTGCTCCAGGCGGCGGGGGTGAAGGCGTGCGTCTACGGCCACCTCCACGCGGGAGACCACAGGTTCGCGGTGACGGGGCGGCACGACGGCATCGACTACTACTTCGTGGCCGCCGACGCGCTTGGCTTCCGCCCGCTGCAGATCCCTCTTCCCTAGCGCCAGAACGCGGGGCGGGGGAAGCGCTCCTCCTCGAGGCCCGCGAAGAGGGGAGCGAAGCGGAGCCGCTGGTCTTTCCCGGTGGCGGTGGTAGGGATCTCCTCCACGGTCCGCACCACCTTCGGGGTCTTGTCCCACGGGTAGCCCAGGGCGTGGAAGTGGCGCCAGACCGCCTCGGTCGCGAGCGACGCGCCGGGCTGGAGCATGAGCACGGCGCCGACCTCCTGGCCGAACCGATGGTGCTTGAAGCCGTAGGCAAGCGCGCGCCGGACGCCGGGGAGCTTGAGCAGGTCGGAATCGATCTCCAACGTGGAGTACTTCTCGCCTCCGCGCTCGATCACCTCCTTGAGCCGTCCCGTGATCTGGAAGAGCGGCACGGTCTCCCCGCCGGGACGGGCATGGTCGACGAAGTACCCCTCGTCGCCGGTCTGGAGCACGCCGAACCGGAACGCCTTCGCGTTGGCCTCGGCGCTGCGGAAGTAGCCCTCCATGAGGCCCGGGCCGCCGCAGACGATCTCCCCCCGCTCCCCCGCGCCGAGGGGGCGTCCCGAGGCAGGATCGACGATCCCCATCCGGATGGCGCGGTTGGGCACGCCGATGGAGGGGAAGCGTGCGTCGAGCATGAACGTGGCGTACTCCGCGTCGGTGAAGTCCGGCGGCAGGTGGCAGCCCCAGCAGGTGGTTTCGCTCATGCCCCAACCGTGACGGATCCGCAGGGTGGGGTAGGCATGGAAGAAGGCGCGGGCAACTTCGGGATAGAGCTGCCCCGCCCCGCAAAAGATCGTGGCGAGGCGCGGCGGCGCGCTTCCGCCTCCGGAGCGCACCAAAGCATCGAGCATGGCGGGCACCACGCTCGTCTGGGACGCCCCCTCCCGCGCCGCGATGGCGAAAAAGGTGGCGGGATCGAACCGCCGCAACAGGACGAGCCGCCCGCCCGTGAAGAGCGCGAGCAGCATGGACGAGATGATGGCGTTGACGTGGAAGAGCGGCATCGCCGTTTGGAACACGTCGCCTGCCCCGAGCCGGTGGTGGCCGGCGAGCGCGCGGACGTCGTGCAGCATCCGCTGGCCCAAGAGGACCCCTTTCGGGTCGCCGGTGGTACCGCTGGTGTAGACGAGGAGCGCGGGGTGGCCGGCCCGATCCTCCCGTCCCTTCGACCGGGAGCGCTCGGTCCGGTCGAGGCGGAACGACGCCCGGGACTCTTCGCCCCCCAATTGCGCCACCGGGCGCCCCTCCGCCAGGGCGAGCATCGCGTCGAGGGAGTTCGCAGGGGCCCCCGGATCCTTCCGGTCCCGCGCCACGATCGCCTTCGCTTGGGAGTGGTCCAGGATGTAGCGGTGGCGCCGTTCGTCCTCGCGCATGTTGAGCGGCGCGACGAGGAGTCCCGCCAGCCAGGCGCCCTGGTAGAGGGCGAGCGTGTCGGCGTGGTTGAAGAGATCGGCGACGGCCAGGGTGTCCCCCGGCTTCAACCCCAAGTCCTCGCGCAGCGCCGTGGCGAACCGGAGGGCGCGGTCGGCCATGGCACGGAACGAGAGTTCCAGGCGCTTCTCGCCGTCATGGAAGACTGTGCCGATCTCATCCGGGCGCGCGGTGGCGCGATCGAGAAGGAGGGCAGGCGCGGAGAGGTGGGGGAGGGGGGCGGGGTCGAGCGCGGGTCCGACGAGCCCCGGCGCCTCCCCGCGGCGCGCGCGCTCCATCGCTTCGCGGGTGGCGGCATCGATCGCGCCCAGGAGCATGCCCCGAAGTCTACCCGCGCGCTGCCCCCGCCCCCCTGCGCGCCTTCCCCAGTGCGGCGGCGACCGCCTTGCCCAGGTGCGCCGCCACGTAGGGCTTTTGCACGAATCCGAGGATGCCCTCATCCAGTGCGAGCTGCGCCGCCTCGTTGCGCCCGTAGCCGGTGGTGAGGACGGCGCGCACGTCCGGATCGATCGCTTTGAGCGCGCGGAAGCACTCCCGCCCGCCCATCCGCGGCATCACCAGATCGAGCAGCACGAGATCCACCGCGCTCGGGTCGGTGCGGAACCGCTCCAATGCCTCCGCGCCGTCCATGGCGGTCGTCACCTCGTACCCCAAGTGGCGGAGGAGGACCGCGGCGGCCTGCCGCACGACATCCTCGTCGTCGACGACCAGGATGCGGCCGGTGCCGCGGATGAGCGTCTCGCTCTCCTCGGGCTCGTCGTGCAACTCCGCCGCCACGAGCGGGAGGTAGAGCGCCATGGTCGTCCCGCGCTCCACCTCGCTATACACGCGGATGCAGCCGCCGTGGTTTTTCACGATGCCGTAGACCATGGCGAGTCCCATCCCGCTCCCCTCCCCGGGGGGCTTGGTCGAAAAGAGCGGCTCGAAGATGCGCCCCCGGATCGCGGGGGGGATGCCGCAGCCGGTGTCGGTCACGGAGAGCATCAGGAAGACCCCCGGGGTCGCGCCGGGATGGATCGCGCAGTAGGCCTCGTCGAGGATGCGAACCTCCGTGGAGAAGGCCAGTTCCGCGCCCCGCTTCCCCTCCATCGCGTCGCGGGCGTTGAGCGCGAGGTTCAAGAGCGCCTGCTCGAGCTGGAGCGGATCGCCCGAGACGACGGCGTGCTCGGCGGAAAGATGCTCGCGGATCGAGATCGCCTTGTCGAAAGTGGCGCGCAGCATGCGGCAGAGGGAGCGCACGAGGAGGTGGAGATCCACGGGGAGATCGCGGTCCTTCCCCCGGCGCGCGAATCCGAGAAGCTGGCGCGTCAGGTCTCCCGCCCGCTGCGCGCTCGACTCGATGAGCTGCGCCATCTCGCGGGATTCGCTTCCCGCCGGAAGCGTGCGCCGCAGGAGGTTGCTGTACCCCAGGACCGCCGTGAGGAGGTTGTTGAAGTCGTGGGCGAGACCGCCGGCGAGATTACCGATCGCCTCCATCTTTTGCGCCTGGCGCAACGCGGCCTCGAGGTCGCTCTCCTGGGTCACGTCCCGCTCCAAGAGGACGAAATTCTCGATAGCGCCGGAGGCGTCCCGCACGGGGAAGAGGCTCACCTCGGCGACGTAGGGCTTGTCGTCCTGGCGGCGCCCCTGGATGCGCCCGCGCCACGCCGTGCCGTTGCACAACGCGTGGGCCACCTCCACCGACGGAGCCGGAGTCGCTTCGCGATGGTCGATCAACGCCAGGGGCTCGCCCAGGAGGTCTTCCTGGGGGCGACCGCGGATGCGCGCGAGCGCGGGATTGGCATAGACCGTCACGCCGGCCGCGTCGGTGATGAGCACCCCTTCCGCGGCCTGCTCCACCACCGCCGCCAACCGCGCGGAGACCGCCGCCGCCTGCCCGCGCCCCGCGCATTCCCGGGCGACCCAGAGCTGCGCCGGTGCGCCTTCGAAGTCGATCGTCCGGCTGGCGACGTCGCACACGAGGCGACTCCCGTCGCGTGCCCGCAGGATCGCCCGAAAGCGCCGCGATCCGTCCGGGCCGGCCTCCGGCGTTGTGGGCGGCGCGTCGAGGATCTCCTTCAGATCGAGCCCCGCCAGCCCCGTCTCCCCGCCCCCGAAGCGCGCCTCCGCGGTGCGATTCGCGCAGAGGATGCGCCCGTCCGCGCGATGGACGAGGAGGGCGTCGGGCAGGGCGTCGAGAAGCGCCGGCAGGCTCACGAGGTCTTGGCCCCGCGCGGGAGATAGGCTCGCTCCAGGCAGTCGTCGCAGAGGCCATGGGTGAAGGTCGCGTCGGTGTGCCGCTCGACGTAGGTTTCGAGCTTCTGCCAGCTGTCGCGGTCGTCGCGGATGCGCTTGCAGTGCATGCAGATGGGGAGGAGCCCCTGCAGCTGCTTCACGTGGGCCAGAGCGGCCTGGAGTTCGGCGAGCCGCGCCTGGAGCTGCCGCTCCAGCGAGACCGAGCGTACGCCGACGCGCAGCCGCGCCCGCAGCTCCCCGCCGTCGCACGGTTTTCCGAGGAAGTCGTCGGCCCCCGCGTCGAGGCCCGCGACCACGTCTTCCTTGCCGGTCCGCGCGGTGACGAGGATCACGTGGAGCGGGCGGCTCGGCAACTGGGCGCGGATCTTGCGGCAGAGGCCGGGGCCATCCAGACCGGGCATCATCCAGTCGGCGATCACGACGCCGATCTGGAGGTCGGCGACAATCCGGTCCCACGCCTCGGTGCCGCACTCCGCCTGGACGACCTGATACCCGAGCCGCTCCACGTGCCCCTCGAGGAGGCGGCGGGCGACGCGGTCGTCATCCACGAGGAGGACGCGCAACCCGGGGGCGGGGGCGGGATTCTTGGCCTGCGCGTCCACGGATCACTCCCCCTGTCGCCCGGCGAGCGATTTGAGCGCCTCGACGAGACGGCCCGAGGCCGAGGAGAGAAGCCCCCAGACGGCAAGTGCGCCGAGGGTTTCGCCGCTCCGGCCCATCTGTTCGAGATGGAGCGCGAGGGCGGCGACTTGCATCCCGCCCACGGTGGAGGATGCGCCCTTGAGCGTGTGCGCCGCGCGCTGGAGCGCGCCCGCCTCCCGGGTGCGAAGCGCCTGGGCGATTTCGGTGAGGAGACGCGGGCAGTCGTCGAGGTACATCCCGGCCACCTCGGCCAGGAGCTCGCGATCCTGATCGACGCGCTCGAGAGCGCCCGCAAGATCGAAGACTGCCAGCCCCTCGATGGCGCTGGAGGCGGAGGCCGCCTCCGCCTGCGCGCGTGTTTCGCCGCGGACTGCCATGGTTCCCCTTTCCGATCCACCGCCCAAGGCGGCGCATTCCCGAGCCCCCAGGCGCCGGCGCTCCCGCGGGGTCACTTTCCCCATCGACTTCTGGGGCGCGCGAATTGAGTCGCCCGTGCGCCGGGGCCGCGCGCGCGGCTGGGCCATGACCCACGGCCGTGGGCGTGCCCCATGCTCGGCTCGCGAAGTGCTCTCCCAGCGCGCCCTGCGAACAAGCCCTCGGCCGCCCCTGGGTCGGGGCGGCCGGAAAGGTCTCGAACCAAACTGGTGGAGGCGCCGGAGCGCGCGTGCTCCCCGGCCACGACCCCCGGCCGTGAGCGAGCCACAGACGTGGCTCGCGAACCGTTGAACCAGCGCGCCCTGCGAACAAGCCCCCGGCCGCCCCTGGGTCGGGGGCGGCCGGAAAGGTCTCGAACCAAGCTGGTGGAGGCGCCGGGAATCGAACCCGGGTCCCAAGACGCTCCCCATGGGCATCTACGTGCGTATCCGTCCGACGGGCTTCATCCTCCCGGCGGCCGTGACGGCACGGACGGCCCGGGATTCACCGGATGATCTTTCCGCCACCCTATCCGGCGGTCCGGCGGCGGGCAGCCCGTAGAGGGTAGGCGCGGGGGCGTCACGGGCAGGACGCCTTCCGCGCCGGCTGCCTGATTAGGCCGCCAGAGCGTAGTTGCTGTTGGCAACTGAAGTTTTCCAGGGTTTTACGAGGCCACCTGGAACCTCGGCACGCAGCTTCATGAGGTCGACGTCCGGTCGAAACCTGTCGCCCCCGTCGCTCCCATTCTATCCCAAGCCCGACCGGCCGCACGCGGCGGGCCGGCACGCAGAGCCCGACGCCTCATCCCCGGCGGCCCATGGCACGCCGGATCTCCCTGCGCGCCTCGTCCTTGCGCAGCGCCTGCCGCTTGTCGTGCAGCTTGCGCCCGCGGCCGAGGGCCAGCTCCACCTTCGCCATCCCGCGCTTGAAGTAGACCTCCAGGGGGATGAGCGTGAGCCCTTCCTTCTTGAGGGTCGCCTCCAGCCGCCGCAATTCGCGCCGATGCAGCAGCAGCTTGCGCGGCCGCTTGGGATCCTGGGGCGCATATCCCGCGTTGCGGTACTCGGGAACGTGCATCTCCCGCAAGAAGAGCTCCCCGCCCTGGAAGGAGGCGTAAGCCTCGGCGATGGATGCCTTCCCCTCGCGCAGGGATTTCACCTCGGCGCCGAGCAACACGATCCCCGCCTCCAGCTTCTCGAGGATCTCGTACTCGTGGAACGCCCGCCGGTTCCGGGCCGCCGACCGCGGTTCGCTCATGCGCCCCCGAAGGAGGCCATGCTGGTGGGAGTCTCCCAAAAGCGGACCGCATGGACCGGGAGGTCCGCGGCCTTCGCCACTCCGAAAAGCTCCGCGGCCAGGTTCTCGGCGGTGGGATCGCCCTCCAGTTCGTAGACCGGGTCCCCGAGCCCCTTCAAGATCGCCACGAGCGGATCGCCCCGCTTGAGGATCATCCGGTGATCCCAGTTCGCCTCGATCCAGGAGTCGACGCGCCGGCCGATCTCCCCGAAATCGACCACCATGCCGAGCGCGTCGAGGGGACCGCGGCACTCCACCTCCACAACGGCGTTGTGGCCGTGCACGAAGCGGCAGCCGCCCTCGTGCCCCCGGATGCGGTGGCCATAGCAGAAGGCGAGCCGGCGGACGACGCCGTAGCGCTCCATCCCCGCGCTTGTACCCTCTCGACGCGCCGCGTTCAAAGGCTCACCTCCAGCGCGGGCCCCAAAGCGACGCCTCGGCGCGAGAACCGCGCCTGCACCGCCCTCACCTCCAGCCCCGCCGCGACCGCCTCCCGGAGGGCGTGGCCGTAAGCGGGATCGACCTCGTCGGCGGGGCGCACGGAGCGGGCATCCCTGCGGGTCACGCAATAGAGGAGGATGCAGCGCGTCCCGGCTTGCGCCAGGCGCCCCAACGCCTCCACATGCCGGCGCCCCCGGGCCGTCACCGCGTCGGGAAAGGCCGCCACACCGCCGTAGGCCATGGTCACGCTCTTCACCTCGAGGAGGCAGCTCCCGCCGAGCGCGAAGTCGAACCGGGATCGCCCGACGATCGCCTCCGGCCGCACCGGACGGGGCCCGGGAAAGAGCCGTCCCGTCTCGAGCCAATGCCGCACGGCCCGGTTCGCGACGGCGGTGTTGACGCCGACCCACGATCTCCCCATGCGGATCATCTCCCAGGTGTAGGGCAGCTTCCGGCCGGGCCGGTCGCTCCGGGAGAGGAGGACCGGCCGTCCCGGTTCGCAACAGCCGGTCATCGCCCCCGGGTTGGCGCAATGCGCGGTCACCAGGCGCCCGCCGGGGAGGCGGACTTCGGCGAGGAACCGGCGCCACCGTCGCACGAGGAGACCCTCCTCCAGGGGCAGGGGAAAGGGCCTCAATCCCGCCCCCTCCGCCGCCCGATAGGGAGCGCGGGCGCGCCCGGGGAATTGCATGAGCCCCGCAGGGCGCGCCGCGGGTGGCTGCATGAAGAAGACGATTGCCGTTGCATTCCTGCTGTTGGTCGCATCCTGCGGAAGCGGGGGGGGCGCGGGGGGGACTCTGCCCCCGTCCTCGCAGCAGTTTGCCATCGTGACCCAGACGCTCCAGCAGGGGAACGCAGGGCGCGTCTATTTCCAGACGCTGCAAGCGCAGGGGGGCTCGGCGCCCTACAGTTGGTGGGTCTCCTCGTCCGGCTCGCCGTTGCCGCAGGGCATGGCGCTCACCTCGACCGGCACGCTCACCGGCACGCCAACCGCGCCCTTCGCGGGCACGGTGCTCATCGTGGCTCAGGACCGGCTCGGCGCCTACGATCTCACCAGCGTCTTCCTCGAAGTGCGCGACATCGGGATCACTCCGGCCTCCATGGCGACGGTGATCCCGGGCAGCGGCCTCGCCTTCACGGCGCAGGGCGGCGCCCCCGCCTATCGCTTCACGGTCACCAACAACGGCAGCGGCTGCACGCTGACCGTCGGCGGCAGCTACACGGCGGGGTTCGTCGCGGGCATCGACGTGGTGCGCGCCACCGACGCGGACGGATTCTTCGACGAAGTCTCCGTCACCGTCGGGGACGACCCGTTCGTCGGCTTCCGGCCCATCTGGAACACGACCGACGTCTGGTGGATCAACTGGAACGTCGTCTACGACCCGACACCCACCTACGCCACCGACTTCGACGAGGCGCTCGTCTCCCTCGGATTGCGCAACCCCGCGAGCACCGACCCGTTGGGGCGCGAGGAGGACCGCCTGGCGCGGCTGCTCGTGATCCGTCGCGCGCTCGGGCACCTCTCCACCTACTACGGCAACGGCTTCGACGGCGATCCGCGGCCCGGGGGGCTCTCGATCTCCTTCGTCGGGCCCTCCGGACCCGGGACCGGGACCAGCCCCTCCACCGGGGGCACCTCGGCGCCGTCGCCCGGCGGCCGCGGCTACAACACGATCTGCGCGCGCTACGGCGACACCGGTTCCGTGGTGGGCACCGCCTGGTACGACCCGTCGAACCGGCTGCTGGAGCACGACTGCGGCAATCCGAGCGGAACCGCCCTGGGCGTCATGGTGAACCGCATCCTCGGGCCCTACCTCTTCTCGTTCGGCAACGGCATCGCCTCCAGCCCCGTCGCGGAGTCCGACGTGGAGCGCCTCCGCGCCCTGCTGGCCGGCAGCGCCCCCTCCGACTCCCGCAGCCAAGCCATCTTCAACGTGGCCAACGGCTTCGGCCGGGTGGTGGGCGCGGTGCTCGCGCACGAGATCGGCCACAGCGTCGGGCTCGCCCACTCCTCCCCGAGCGACGGGCCCGGCGACATCATGAACGCGTCGCTCTCGGTTTCGCCGTCGGTGACCTACGCGTTCAACGCGGGCCACTGGTCCCAGCTGGTCGCCAACCTGCCCGGACCCAACCGGTAGACCGCGCTACGTGCCGCCGGCCGTCTCCTCGGGGATTGCGATGAGCGCCTCGTCGTAGCGACGGCTCCAGAGATACCAGCGGCTGCCGATGCGGAAGAGCGTGAGCGTCTCCTTCCGCTCCTCGGCCTTGCCGCCCGGCTCCGCGGAGACCTTCTCGCGCACGCGCACCCGCGCCCAAGTGCCATGGTCCTCGACCTCGCCGTCGATGGCGACCGACTTCACATAAGGGCTCAGCCGGGAAGGGTCGAGGGTGGCTTGGCGCAGATCGCGATCGAAGATCTGGCCGTTCCCGGTGTCGTCGCGGAAGAGCGGGCTCTGGACGAACCAGCGCGCGGCGAGGATCCCCTTGCGCACCGGGACGCCCCCGCGCTGCTTGCAGGTGCCGCACGGGGGCGGCTTGTCCCCGAACGCGCCGCGCAACACGCCGCGACCGTCGCAGCGCGAGCAGCGCTGGACCTGGCTCTCGTAGCGGCGGGCCGCGCCATACTCCAAGGCGAATCGGCGAAGGTCCGCGATCCGCCGCGCCTTGAGCTTCGCGGCGTCTTTCTCGGGGGGCGGGGGCGCGAGGGGCTGGAGGGCGTACCAGGCCCGCGCCGCGTTCGCCAGGAGCTTGTTCGTGGCGGCGTCCCATTCGATCTCGAGGGCCTGTTCCAGCCGCATGACCGCCAGCTCGATCGCCTCCAGGGCCGCGGCGGCCTCGGCGGCGTCCACCGCCTCCTTGGCCTTCTGCTTCTCCCAGACGAGCTCCGCCGCCTGCCACTGCTTGGTCCCCTCCTCGCGCAGCCCCCGCGCGCGGAAGCTGGTGAGGGGGAGGGTGAGACCATCCTCGTCCTCGGCGAAAACGGTTGCGATCAGGAGAAGCAGGACGAGGGAACGCATGTCTGCCGATTCTATCAGTCCGGCGCCGCTCCCCGCCCCCCGCTCCCGACGCTCCGGCCTGCGGCGGAACCGGTCGAGGTGCTCAGGCGAATGGACGGATACGCCCACCCGCGGCCCGAAATGGTGACCCCGCTGGACGAAACGGGCCCGGGGGGCGCGGCACGCTCTGTGCTTTCCCCCCAGCGTCCTTCGCTCTTCACTCCCGCGCCCCAAACCGCGGGAACACCAACCCTCTTTCTTCACGATCGGTCCCCGGCGGTTCCCGCCGGGGACCACCTAGGGGGGAGACCCGCTCGAGCCCCAACCCCGGTTACCCTGTCGGGCATGGGACGAAGCCGGGCCTTGCTCCTCCTCCTGGCCGTCGCGGGCCCGCTCGCGGCAGGCGACCCCTTCAAGGGGCCCGTCCGCTCGGTGAGCGATGCCGCCGGCAGGGTGAGCATCACGATCCCAGAAAAATGGGAGACCCAGGCGGTGTCGGGGAGCGAACTCCTCCACGCGCTCGCGCCGAGCCACCTCGGCATGGGGGGGCACGATCTGCTCGCGGTAGCGGAGGCGGGCCAGGGCGAGCGGGAACGCCAGCGGAAACGCTATCTCGAGTACGACGGAGGCAAGGATCCGGACGCGCGGTTCCAGAGCGTCGACCAGCCCTACTTCGGCTATCGCGTCGACCTCACCCGGGAGGGGCGCAAGCTGGTGCTCGTGCGCGTCTTCCTCATCGCCGGCAGCGACGGGATCGTGCTCACCATCACCTCGCGGTTCGAGAACTACGACGCCGTCTGGGCGGAACAGATCCAGGCCGTCGCGGCTTCGGCGAAGACCGCCGCCGCGGCCGCGGTCCGTCCGACCGGCGACGCCGAAACGCCCGGCGGAGGGACGAAGCGCCGCGTCACCGATTCCAAAGCGCGGATCTCCCTCGTATTGAGCGAGAAGTGGCGGATCCTCCCGACCCAGGACGCCACCGATTGGATCGCGCTCTCGTTCGGGTCGTCGGAGAGCGCCGCGCGCGCGGTCTTCAGTGAACGCGGCATCACGCCCAGCGCGGCCCTGGTCCTGACCAAGGTCTATGCCGAGTGGAAGCAGGCGTACGCCGACATCTCCCTCGAGCGCCTCGACGGGGAGCCTCCGCGCATGCTCGTGCGCAACCGCAAGCCCGACCACATCGATTACATCATCGCGATGCAGGCGGGCCGGCAGGGCTACAGCCTCATGCTGACGGCGCGCGTCGGTGAATTCGAGCGCATCCGCGAGGCGGCGGACGAGCTCGCCGCCAGCATCGTGATCCTCGGCGCGCCCTACCAGGAGCCGGTCGCGCCCGCCGATGCCGTCGTGAAGACGGTCGGCAAGGCGGTGGCGCTCCATCTCCCCGCGGGCACGGGAAAGGCGGCCGACGCCCTCGTCGCGCTGCTGGGCCCATTCGAGAAGGCGGCCCAGCCGTTCCAGTTCGGTGATTGGCGCAAGGCGGGGCCGCTCCGGATCCGCATCGTGGAGGAGGGCGCCTTCGAGGAGGCCTCGCACCGGTTCGGATTGCGGCCCTGCGCCTACGATCCGCTGGCGCGATTGGTGATCGCCACGCCTCCGCCGGAGAAAGAGACGGAGCTGTACCAGGGCGCGCTCTACGCCGCGCTTGCGGCGAACTTCCTCCATCGCGATCTCGGCTTCCCGGCTCCCCCCTGGCTCCGGGAGGGGATCGCGGCCTGCATGGAAGCCGCAGGGCGGAGCGGCGGCGCGGGCGACGCGCCGCACCCCGCCCTGGCGGAGCGGCTGCTCCCGCGCGCGGAGTCCGGCTCGCTCATGGCGCTCAGAGATCTCGTCCACTTGAGCGAGGCGGACTTCGCCAACGCGGAAACCCCCGACCTGCGCGCGGTGTCGTGGGGCTATGTGCACTACCTTCTCTTCGCCCGCGGTCCCGAAAACGCCGCCTTTCGCAAATGGACGAAATCCTTCGCGCAGGCGCGCGACGCGGCCCCGGAGTTCGACATGAAAGCATGCGAGAAGGCGGCCGAGAACCTGGCGAAGCACGCCTTGAAGCTGTGGAGCGGCAAGGGCTAGGCAGGGCCCGGGTCGCCTCGGCTCCCGGGCGCGTCAATCTCCTGGGCGAGCATCTGGACCGGCAGGGCGGCACGGTCCTGCCGGTCGCGATCGCGTTGCGGACCACCGTTCGCCATCTTCCCGGGGGCGCCTGGGACTTCCGCACCGACGGCGCCGTGGACGCCTCGTGGACGCGCTATCCGCGCGCCGTGGTGGCCGCCCTGGAGGCAGCGGGGGAGCTCCCGGTGCCGGGCCGGGTGGAGATCAAGAGCGATCTGCCCTGCGGGCGCGGGCTCGGTTCTTCCGCGGCGCTGGGGCTGGCGCTTGCGTCGGCCCTGAGCGATCGCGACCCCTTCTCCCTCGCGCTCCTCTGCCGCCGCGCGGAGAACGAAGGGGTCGGGGTCGCGTGCGGGCTCATGGACCAGGCGGCCTCCGCCTGCGCACGCGCGGGGCAGATCCTCGTCCTCGATTGCGCCGCCGAGACCTATCGCCTCCTGCCGCTCCCCGACGTGGAGCTGTTCGTCTTCGATTCCGGAATCGAGCGCACGCTGGCCTCCACGCCCTACACGGACCGGCTGCAGGAAGCGGCGCGGAGGGGCACGCCTGCGGCGCGCCACTTGGCGGAGGAGAAGGCGCGCGTCGCCGAGGGCATCGCGCTGCTCGAGCGGGGGGAGATCGCGCGGTTCGGGAATCGCCTCTACGACAGCCACGCTTCGCTCCGCGACGGGTACCGTTGCTCGCATCCGCGGCTCGACGCGTTCGTGGAGCGCTGCCGCTCCCTCCCCGGCGTGCTCGGGGCGCGTCTCACCGGCGCGGGGTGGGGAGGCTGTTGCGTGGCGCTCGTCCGCCCGGGGACGGACGTTCCGGGCGCCCGCCGCCTCGCTACCGCGGACGGCGTGCGGCGCGGCGGATAGCGGGGCTCGCGGCGGCCCCCGCCCCCGGGCGCCGAGCTCGGGCCTGCGGCGGCGGCGCGCTTTTTTCCTCCAAGGACTACACTGCGCCCATGGAATGGCGCATCGAACGTGACTCCATGGGCGAAATGCGCGTCCCCGCCGAGGCGCTCTACGGCGCCACGACGCAACGCGCCGTCGAAAACTTCCCGATCAGCGGCCGCGGCTTCCCGCGTCCCTTCCTGCGCGCCCTGGGCCTCATCAAGGAGGCCTGCGCCCGTGTGAACGAGGAGATGGGGCAGCTCGCGCCGGAAGCGGCGCGCGCCATCCGCGCCGCGGCGCGCGAGGTGGCGGAGGGGAAGCTGGACCGCCACTTCCCCCTCGACGTCTTCCAGACCGGCTCCGCCACCTCGACCAACATGAACGCCAACGAGGTGATCGCCCACCGCGCGGCGCAATTGGTCGGGAAGGGGGCGGGGAGCCGCGCGGCGATCCACCCCAACGACCACGTGAACCGCGCCCAATCGAGCAACGATGTCATCCCCACGGCGCTTCACGTCGCCTGCGCCGAGGAGCTGGAGAAGCGGTTGCTTCCGGCGCTGCGCCGCATGCAGGAGGTGCTCGAGCGGCAGGCCGCGAGCTTCGACGACGTGCTCAAGATCGGGCGCACGCATCTCCAGGACGCCACGCCGGTCCGCCTCGGCCAGGTGTTCGGCGGCTTCGCCGCCCAGATCGAGCGCTCCCTGGCGCGCCTGCAGGCGGTGCAGCCGCGTCTTTGCGAGCTGGCGCTCGGCGGGACGGCGGTCGGCACCGGCATCAACTGCCCGGAAGGGTTCGCCGCCCGCGTCGCCGCCCATCTCGCGGGCGAGACCGGGTTGCCCTTCCGCGAGGCGGGCAACCATTTCGAAGCCCAGGCGGCGCGGGACGCCGCGGTGGAACTGGCGGGCGCGCTCAAGACCGTCGCGGTCTCCCTCACGCACATCGCCAACGACGTGCGCTGGCTCGCCTCCGGGCCGCGTTGCGGCATCGGCGAGATCCGCCTGCCGGCCACCCAGCCCGGCTCCTCCATCATGCCGGGCAAGGTGAATCCGGTGATCGCCGAGGCGCTTCTCCAGGTCTGCATGCGGGTGGTCGGCAACGACGCCACCGTGACGGCGGGCGGCGCCTCCGGGGTGTTCGAGCTCAACGTCGCCATCCCGGTGATGGCCGACGCGCTCCTGGAATCGCTGAACCTCCTCACCAACGGCGTGACCGTCTTCGTCGACCGCTGCCTCACCGGGATCGAGCCGGACCGCGAACGCTGCGCGGAGCTCCTCGAGAAGAGCCTCATGCTCTGCACCGCGCTGGCGCCGCACATCGGCTACGACAAGGCGGCCCTCATCGCCAAGAAGGCGCACGAGACGCGGCGCACCGTGCGCGAGGTCGCCGCCGAGATGGGGATCCCCGACCTCGACCGCCTCCTCGACGTGCGGGCCATGACATGAGCCCGTCGCCGCGCGGATAGGCTCATGGGCATGGCCCGCCGCAACGACCGCGCCTTGGCGGAGTGGGTGGCGCGGCGCCTCCAGGGCGCCGGGCACGAAGCGCTCTTCGCGGGCGGGTGCGTGCGCGACCGGCTGCGTGGCGTGGAGCCCGCCGACCACGACATCGCCACCTCGGCGCGGCCCGAGGAGGTCGCGGCGCTCTTCCCGCGCACGGTCCCCGTGGGCGCGGCGTTCGGGGTGATGCTGGTCGTCGAGGAGGCGGGCGAGATCGAGGTCGCCACCTTCCGCGAGGACCTCGGGATCGCCGACGGGCGCCACCCCGCCGCCGTGCGCTACGCCGACGCCCGCGCCGACGCCGCGCGCCGGGACTTCACCGTCAACGGCATGTTCGAGGAGCCGCGCTCCGGCGCGATCCTCGATTTCGTGGGAGGCCGGGAGGACCTGGTCCGGGGTCTCCTGCGGAGCATCGGCGATCCCCGCGCCCGGTTCCGGGAGGATCGACTCCGGCTCCTCCGCGCCGTGCGCTTTGCGACGACCCTCGGTTTCGTGATCGAGCCGGCCACGGCGGCGGCGATCCGCGAGGCGGCGCCCGCCATCGTCGAGGTGTCCGCCGAGCGGGTGCGCGACGAACTGAACCGCATCCTGATCTCGGGCCGGGGCGGGCGCGGGCTCGGCCTGCTCCAGGAATTCGGGCTCCTCGCGCCGATCCTCCCCGAGGTCGCCGCCCTGGACGGCGTCGCCCAGGGCCCGCAATTCCATCCCGAAGGAGACGTCTTCACCCACACGCGGCTGCTCTTGGACGGGTACCGGGAGGGCGGGCTCATGGTCGCCCTGGGGGCGCTCCTGCATGACATCGGCAAGCCCGGCACGGCCCGCCCCGAGCCGGACGGCAACGTCGCCTTCCCCGGCCACGCCAGCCTCGGGGCGGGGATGACGGATGATGTGATGCGCCGGCTCCGCTACCCCTCCCGCGAGATCGAGCAGGTGAAGGCGCTGGTGGAACACCACATGGACTTCCCCAACGTCCCCAAGATGCGTGAGGCCAAGCGCCGGCGGTTCCTCCTGCGCGAAGACTTCCCGCTCCATCTGGAGCTGCATCGCCTCGACTGTTTGGCGAGCCACGGGAAGCTCGACCTGCACGCCTACTGCGGCGAGGCGCGCGCGCGGATCCTCGCCGAGCCGCCGCCGACGCTCCCGCTCCTGGACGGCGAGATTTTGAAGGCCCTCGGCTTCCGCCCGGGCCCCTCGTTCCGTACCATGCTCGACGATCTCATGGACGCCCAGTTGGAGGAGCGGGTCACGAACGCGGAGGAGGCCCGGGCATGGGTCCTGGCGCGCTGGGTTCCCCCGGATGGCCGGCGGATTGCGGAGGAGGACCCCGCATCATGAGAATCGCCCTGCTCTTGGCCCTCGTCGCCGTCGCGACCCGCGCGGAGGAGGCGCCCTCCCTGGAGGATCCGGCGGAGTTCCGCGCCCGGGTGGCGGCCCGCGACGTCGAGGGGCTCCTCGCCGCCACGGCGCCGGAACGGGCCTCCGGCGAACGGCGCCTCGCGGCGGTGGCGCTCGGTATGGTGGGGGGGGAGGCGGCGCGGGACCGGCTTCTCCAGCTCCTCGTCGAGTCGAGCGGCAACGCCGATGCCGATGGCTGGATCCGGCTCTATGCCGCGGTGGGGCTCGCGCGGCTCAAGGACCCCGGCACCGCCATCGATCTCATCCTCCGCATCTCCACGGTGAATCCCGACGACTCCCTCGCGGTGCGCGCCTCGCCGGAGCGGACCGAGGAGTACTTCACGACCGATGCCCAGATCTGCGATGCGCTCTTGGGCATGGGCCTCTGGTCGGCGGAGGCCTCCCTCGTCGAGCAATTGCGGCGCCGCCAGCGCGTCCGCGTGGCCATCGATGCGGCGGAGGTGTTGCGCCGCCAGACGGGGCTCGATCTCCCGTTCCGCTACAACGCTTCCTTCGACGACCGGGATCGCGACGCCGCGGCGTGGGACTCCGCGCTCAAGGCATCTCGCGCCGAGCGGGTCGCCCGGCGCCCCTTCGACCCCTCCTCGCCGCGGTTCCAGTCACGCCTGGCGGAGATCGTCGGATGGCTCGGAGGCAGCTCGATCAACCACCAGCTCATCGCGAAACGCGCCCTCCAGCTCGTCGGTCCGCCGGCTCTGCCGCCGCTGAAGGCGCTCCTCGCCAGCGACAACCGCGTAGGCCGGCGCCACGCCGCCTGGGTGCTGGGCCGTCTCGGCGACCCGGCGGCGGCGCCCTGGCTGATGGCCGCCCTGGACGGCGACGACGAGGACGCGCGCGCCGAGGCGCTGGACGCGCTTCGCCTGGTGCGTCACGCACCGGCGCGCCCCCGGGCGCAGGAGTTCCTGCGCGACCGGGACGCCGAGGTGCGCTCCGCGGCCGCCTCGTTCCTCGGCTCGATCGGGAAGGCGGAGGACGCGCCCGCTCTGCGCGCCGCCTTCGACGCCGAGACCGCGCCGGGCACCCGGACGGCGCTTGCCTGCGCCCGGCTCCGCTGCGGCGACCGGGAAGCCGTGGGCCCGCTGGCGGCCATCCTGGTCCAGGGGGAGATCCTCGATCGCCGGGTCGTGCTGGTCGTCCTCGAGGAGGTCGCGGGGAAGAGCTTCGGCGTCGATCCGGAAGGGGCGGAGGAGGCACGGCAGGCGAAAGGGGAGGAGATCGTCGCATGGTTCCGCAACCGGTGACGTCGTTACGGACCGGTGCCGAATCCATATCCGCTGCGATACAGTTCGGGGCCCATCCTCCGGCCCGGCATTTTCGTGGGGGCCGGTGATGCCGGCGATCTCGGTGCGCGGCCTTCGCAAGGCGTTCGGTGCCCGGACGGTGCTTCAGCTCGACTCCTTCGAGGTGGACGAGCGGGAATTTTTCGTCCTCTTGGGGCCGTCGGGCTGCGGCAAGACGACGCTCCTCCGCATCCTCGCGGGCCTCCTCTCGGCGGACGCAGGGTGCGTCGAGCTCTGCGGCAAGGACGTTGCCGGCGTGCCACCGCACAGCCGCGGCATCGGCTACGTCTTCCAGGGGCTCGCGCTCTGGCCGCACATGACGGCCCGCGGCAACATCGCCCTGGGTCTCGACCTCGTGCTGCCCGATGCACGCGAGCGGGCGCAGCGCATCGCGGAGACGGCGCGGGCGCTGGGTGTGGAGCAGCTCCTGGACCAGCGGCCCGCACGTCTGAGCGGCGGCGAGCGGCAGCGCGTGGCCTTGGCGCGCACGCTGGCGCGCCGGCCCAAGATCCTGCTGCTCGACGAGCCCTTCAGCGACCTCGACGCCCGGACCCGCCGCTCCGCCGCGCGCCTCGTGCGCCGTCTCCACGACGAGCACGGCATGGCGACGCTGCTCATCACCCACGACCGTACCGATGCGCATCTCCTGGCGGATCGCATGGGGCTCATGCGGGACGGCCGTCTCGTCGCGTGCGGCACGCCGGACGAGCTCCATCGCGCGATGCCGGGACGCTTCGCCGCCGAGTTCTTGACCGACGCGGCCATGGTGCGCGGCAGAGTGGGGGAGGACGGCCGATTGGTGACGCCGCTGGGACCGCTCGCGCTGGCGGACCCAGCGACGGTGGGGGCGACGCTCCTCGTCTCGATCCGGCCCGAGGAGATCGCGCTTCAGGGGGGCGGGGTCATGGGCCGCGTGGTGGCGTGCGAATTCGCCGGGGGCCGGTGGCGCTGCCGCATCGCCGTCGGCGAAGCGGAGCTGTTCGCGCTCCACGACGTCCGGCTGGCGCCCGGCGAGGAGATCGGTGTGAGTCCGCCGCGCACGCCGCGCCGCGCACTGGAGGAGGACGCGTGAACGCCGCAGCCCGCATCATTTTCGCGCTCGCGCTCCTGACTGGAGCGGTGCTCTTCGTCGTCTCGCTCAAGAGCCCGCCTCCGGGCCCGAAGCCGGGCCCGACCCTCCCCGAGGAGGGCTCCTCGCTCCCTTCCCCCGGGCCGGAGGCCAAGCCCGGCGTGCTCGACAGCCACGAGAACTGCCGCGCGTGCCACGAGACGATCTACCGCGAGTGGGAGCAGTCCTACCACGCCCAGGCCTGGGTAGATCCGATGTTCAAGGAGCTCTCCAAGGACTACCGCGACGAGAGCTGCCACAGCTGCCATGCCCCCAGGCCCGTACACGATGCAGGCTTCGCCACGGCGGAAGCGCGCCGCTCGGTCCGCGAGGCGGGGATCACCTGCCTCACCTGCCACCAGAAGGGCAACCGCGTCGTCGGTCCCATCCGCGACCCGGAAGGCGCGCCGGGGTGCCCGCCCGATTGCGGCCCCACCTACGACCCGGCCCATGCGAGCGGGGAATCCCAGGCGGTCACCAACACCTACTGCGGCGTCTGCCACAACCTCCACAAGACCAACGACGAGTTCTTGGGCAGCCGCTTCGCGCGGGAAGGGATGACCTGCCTCAGCTGCCACATGCAGGAGGTGGTGCGGCCCATCGTCCCGAACGGGAAGCCGCGGCGGAGCCGGATCCACACCTTCCCCGGGGCGCACTCCGAGGAGCTGCTGCGCCAGGCGATGGAGGCGCAGGCGCGGGTGGAGGGGGATCGCCTCGTGGCACGCACCGTCAACAAGGGTGCGGGGCACAAGATCCCCACCGATGCGCGCCACCGTGCGATCCTCCTGCGTGTGGCGTTTTTCGACCCCGACGGCGGGCCGGTGCCGGTGCCCTCGCCGCTCACCGGCGAGGTGGATCGCGAGGTGACCATCGATCTGATCCGGCTCTTCTACCGCTGGGAGGAGAAGGAGTCGACGCAGGTCGATGCCGACGGGACGCTTGGCCGGGACAACTGGCGCGAGGCCTCGATCCCCATTCCGCCCGCGGCACGGGGGGGCAAGGCGATCGTGCGCCTCTACTACCTGCTCCGTTGGGATTGGCCGCCGGAGCGCGGGGTCCTGGTCGACCAGGAAGAGGTGCGCCTTGAGTAGCCTCCTTCTTCTCTGCGCGCTCCTTCTCGCGGGGGATCTCGAGGGCGCGCGCGAAGCGCTCGAGGCGGGCCGCCCGCGGGACGCGCTGCAGCTCCTGGGCGACCTCGCGGAGGGAACCGACGCCGCCCCCGAGGCGCTCGCCGTCGCGGGACGCGCCTACGCGGCCCTCGGGGAGCATGGTGCCGCCTCCGAAGCGCTGCTGCGCGCCTCCCTCGCGCTTCCGGAGGACGGGACCCTGGCACGCGACGCGGGGTGGGCATGCTACCGCGCGGCGCTCGCCGATGGCGGCATGTACGCCAGCGCCTATCTCGCCGACGCCCTGCGTGCCGCATCGCGCGCCAAAGACCCGCTCCTCATGGGCTCGGTGCTGGAGGGGCTCGACCGTGCGGAGGAGGCGCTCGCCGCCTACCGCGAGATCGAGGCAGGGGAGGCGCTGGAGGGCCGCGCACGTTGCCTGGTGCTGCTCGGACGGGAGGAGGAGTCCAAAAAGGCCTGGCAGGCAGCCCTCGATGCCGCCATCGCCCGCGTGGACCTGCCCGCCGCCTACCGCTGCGCATTCGCCGCGGAGCGGGGCGGGCGCCTCCTCGCCTGGCTGGACGGCCTGCTCGCGGCCAAGGCCGACGATACCCGCGTCCTGCGCTACCGGGGGTTCGCGCGCGCACGTCTCCTGCTCTACCAGGACGCCGCTTCCGACCTGCGCGCGGTGCTGCTCGCCATCCCGTACGACCAGGAGGCCAAGATCGAGTTCTTGGGGACGCTGCTCCAGCTCTACCATCGGCGCCGGGACGACGCGATCCTCGTGGAGGCGGAGACCCTCGGTCTCGCGCTCTTGCACGACGGGCCGCGGGAGGAGACGCCGCGCCAGGCGCTCTCCTATGCCGCCGGGCAGCGGTTCGCGCGGGCGGAGTACCCTCGCGCGCTCCTGCTCCTGGAGTCGCTGCACGAGTCCGATCCCACCGACGTCGATTCGGCCCTGAACCTGGGGGCCATCGCGCGCCGACTCGGGCGCTACGACATCGCGCGCGCCGCCTACGAGCGGGCGCTCGACGCCTACCCCGACGACCCGGGGATCCTCAACGATTTCGCGATCCTCGTGGATGGGGAGGCGGATCGTCCTGCGGCCCTTGCCCTCTGGCGGCGGGCATTGGAACTCCAGCCGGACGCCCTCGACGCCCTCGAGAACCTCTATACCGACCGATGGGAAGCGGGGGACCGGGACGCCGCGGCCGCTTTCCTGAGCCGCGGGCTCGAGGCGGCACGAAAGAACTCCCCCGACGTGGTCGAACGGTGGCGCTGGTTCCGCGACCGGGAACTCTGGTCGGGCCGGCAGGGGGACTGAGGCCGGTGCGACGCGTGCGGGAGCGAATCCGCGAGGACCGGCACGATTCATGCGAGAATAGCGGCTGGACCGGGCGCCCGTGGGCGCCGACTTCATTCCTCGCACTTGAACCGGGAGTGTCCCCAGAATGCTCCGTACGACCCTAGTTCTCCTGGCAGCGACGGCAAGTGTCCTCGCCGAGAGCCAGATCGAGGCGTTGCGCCAGGACGCCTCGAAGCGGCGCGTCATCGACGATGCGATCAAGACCCTCCGCGACTATTACAACTATGCAGCGATTGCCGACGAGAAGGGGGATTCGCGCTCGGCGGACAAGCGGGACGAGGCGCTGGCCAAGTTCCTCGCCTGGGCGGAGAAGAGCATCGAAACGATCGGGGTCAACATCCTCGCCGACACCGACAGCCTGGTCGACCTCTTCGACCAGGGGCGCGTGTCGAGCCTCTCCCGGACGAAGATTCGGCCGACGACGCTCGATTACCTCACGGTGGACGGCCGGGGCGGCTCGCGCGGATTGGAGTACAGCGTCCGCGTCCCCCGCGGCTACAAGACCGACAACAAGCTCCCCCTGGTGCTCACCCTGCACAGCCGCGTGATCAACCAGAACCATCCCGCCTTCCGGGGGAGCGCGCAGCGCTTCCTGGAGCGCGGTCGCGCCCCCATCACCGACTACTGGCTCGAGAGTCCCGCTCTGGAGGAGCTGCTCCTCCTCGCCCCGACGGGTCAGGCCACCGGGTTCGAGTTCGGCGCCCGCCACTTCGAGGATGTGATCACCCTCATGCACGGGATCGGCGCGGCCCTCGAGAACTACCGCGTCGATTGGAACCGCATGTTCCTCGAGGTGCAGGGGACGGCGATGCGCGTCGCCTGCGAGTACCCGAGCCTCTTCGCCGGATTCATCGTGCGCGACGGCGAGGTGCCCCCGGAGCACTTCTGCTCCTTCGAAAACCTCAACGGCGTGCCCCTGATTTACATCGCCGACGAGAAGCGCTGGTCCACGGTGGGGCAAAAGCTCTGCGAGGCGCTCGCCGCGGCCTACGAGGCGGCGGGAGCGAAGGATCGCCTCGTGGTGATCCGTGCCCAGCGTGACGCCAATGAAGCGCTCAAGGGCGACATGGAGCGCGTCGCCAAGTTCGTGCGCGAGACGCAGCGCGGGGCGGCTCCCAAGGCGCTTTCCTGGCGCTTTTTCCGCGAGAGCATGCTCCATGCGCTCCCCTGCGAGATCGGCCTGGCGAACTACGCCTATCTGCCCGGCGAACCGCTCGAGAAGAGCGCGGGACGGTTGACCATGAAGGTGACGCGGGAGGAGGATGCCGAGAAGAAGCCCTTCTCCAAGATCGACGTGCAGATCACGGAGGCGGAGAGTCTCAGCCTCTTCCTCGACGACCGCCTCGTGCCCCTCGACGAACCGGTCAGCCTCGTGGTCAACGGCGTCACCGTCCACGACAGGGTCCAGCTGAAGCGCGATCCGCACATGTTCGTGGGCAACTTGGCCCGGCGCTTCTTCATGCTGCCTTACATGGCGGAGATGCGCGCGCACTTCGCGCTCAAGCCGGAGCTGGCGCCGCCCCCGCCTCCGCCCGCGCCGCCCGCGCCCGCGGTGGAGGATGGCGGCGAGAACGAGCCGGAAAAGCCCGAGTGAAGCGGGATGGGGAGGCGGCGCCGCGGCCGATGCGACGCTGGGCCTATCCCGCCCTCGCGTTCCTCACCGGCACCTTCGTCACCGTCTTCGAGTTCTCCGCCCCGAGCCTTTTCCGCGCGTTTTTCGGCCAGACGATCTATGTCTGGGCGAACGTAATCGGCGTGATCCTCGGGGCTTTGGCCGTCGGCTACGCGGTGGGGGGGCGCTGGGCCGACCGGACGCGCACGACGGCGCCGCTCTTCGGGGTCCTCGCCTTCGCGGGACTCTACGGTCTCCTCACCGCCTGGATGGGGCCTTGGGTCGCGGGCGCCCTGGCCGGCCCCGAGGAGTACACCCAGGACGCCGCGCTGCGCGCGTTTTTCGCGGAATCCCTCGCGGCTTCGCTCCTGCTCTTCGGGCCGCCGCTTGTCGCCCTGGGCATGGCCACGCCGCTGCTGGTCCAGCGCGCGTCGACGCACTGGCCCGTCGGATCGGCGGCGGGGCTCATCTTTGGCGTCGGCACCCTCGGCTCCATCACCGGCATCTACCTCACCACCTACCTCCTGATCGATCTCTGGGGCGTGCGGGCCACGGTGGCGGGGTCGGGGGCGGCCCTGGTCCTCCTCGCTGCGGGCGGTTTCCTCGTGGCGGGACGCCGCAGGGCCGCGGGCATCTCCGCGGCCGCCTCGCTTCTCGTGCTCCTGGGCACCGCGCCGCCCTGGGGCGCCCTCCCCCCCGACGGAGCGCGCACGCTCCTCACCCTCGAGTCGCCCTACCAACTGGTGCGCGTCATCGACCGGCCCGGCGGCGCGGGACGCTGGCTCGTCTTCGACGAGGGGATGGGCACCTACCACTCCATCCTGCGCGATCCCGCCTCGGGCGCCACAGGGGCCTACTACGACGCCTTCGCCTACGCGCCGGAGTGGGCGGGAGGAGGCGGCCCCTTCCGGATCTGCATCCTCGGGAACGCCGCGGGCACCATGAGCCAGCTCTTCCACGAGCGGTTCGGCGCCGACCAGCTGGAGATCGAAGGCGTCGAGATCGATCGCGCGGTGACCCAGGCAGCCCGCGCCGCCATGGGTCTCGA